>WLWG01000344.1_pt1 | contig 48839 bp, 79 predicted proteins | sample 6712871 | NCBI WGS metagenome assembly WLWG01 (sample SAMN12718693, study PRJNA515312) | sponge metagenome | isolation source: marine sponge | host: Mycale hentscheli | place: New Zealand: South Island, Marlborough, Capsize Point | collected 2003-05-01 | reverse complement strand
CGTACAGAGAAGACGAAATAGCAAAAGCTAAACAAAAAGAATATTATGGTAAAACATCTACTAAAATTATATCTGGACTTGCAGAACCTGTTTTAGATACAGGAAGAGAAATAACTAGATGGGCTGCCATGTTAGTAGACGCCGTTGGTCCTGATAATGCAGTTAACGCATTAGATTATATAGAAAACAATTGGCCAAGAGCTGATGATGTACAATACCCTAACAAATCACAACCTTTTAATCAAGACAGTGCGATACAAGAATTAACTGACGAGCTTACACAATTTGGTATTGATACATTTTTAGGTGGTAAAATATTAAAGGCTTTTGGTTTTGTTGCTAAAAAAGCAGCACCTGGAACTACTAAAAAAATTGTAGAAAAATTAGCAAATAAAAAACCTAGAGTCGATAAGTCCGGTAAAACATTAACAGATCAGTTTGGTAATATAAAATATGCATCAAGCATTGCACAGAAAATGGGGTTTTGGGGTTTACCTGTAAAGTATGGAATCGGTAGATCTATTACAGCTGATGAAGAAAAACCTACTTTTACAGAAGGTTTTGGTTTTATGCCGCCTATTGATAAAGAAAAATTTGACAAATTAAGTAACAGTAAAAAAGCTGCAGAAATTTTAAAAAGAAAATTAATACACGGTGCAGAAGGTACAGTATTAATTGGTGGTTTAACATTAGCTGCTGGTAAAATTATAGGAGTTGCTGGTGCAACTGTTAAAGGGATTTATAAAACAACTGCTGCACCTTTTAATACTTTAGTTCTTAATCCTGTGTCTAAAATTTTAGCTAGTAGAAAAACAGGGGTGCCTCAAACAGTTAACGCTATTAAAAAAGGTGGTGGATTTATTACACAAAAAATACCACCGTTAGAAAAATGGGGGTTCTTTTCTACAACTATGGGTCCATTATCAGAAAGATTAATGGCTGCCGCAGATAAATTTATACTTACACCTTTAAGAGTTAGAGGACCTTTTACTAAAGAAGCAAAACAAATTATGCTTACTGGTGAAAGAATGACTAACAAATATAAAAAATCTATAGGAATTGATCTTAAAAGAATAGACAGGTCTATATACAATTTATTAAACAAAGGATTTGGTAATAAAGTTTTTACAACATCAAGTGTATCTGCAGGTAAACAATATTGGGATGATGTACTAAAGTATTTAAAAGGAGAAATACCTCTTAAAAATTTACCAGAAGTTATAAGACAACCGGTTGTAGACATACAAAAAACTATAGAAGCATTAAGTAAAAAAATTAAACCATATGTAAAAAGTGAAGATATAAAAAAAGAAATTGTAGATGGTATGGGTAAATACTTAACTACATCTTATGAAATATTTCAAGGAAGTTATAAACCAGATCAAGCTAAAATTACTGCAGCAACTAATTATTTTGTAAATTTAATTAAAAAAACAAATAAAAAATATAAAAATGTAAAAGAAGGAAGTAAGTTGTGGCCAGAATTATCTAGGTTAGCTTCTCAAAAAGTAGATGAAATAATACAATACGGTAAAGAAGGCGGTAGTCCTATTAAAAGAATGCAGGCTATAACTTCTTTGGTTACACCAGATAAAATTTTATCTAAAAAACAAACACTACCAAAAGTTATTGAAGATCTAATGGGTAAAGTAAACAACCCTATTACTGTAATTACAGACACAGTTACACAACAAGCACAATTATTATCTCATTTGTTTACACACAGACAAATATTAAAAGAAGGATTAAAATCTGGTTGGATTGTAGATGATCCTGCAAAATTTGCTATGGAGGGTGTACAAAAATATGTAGCAAAGTCTTTAGTTCCTATACAAACTATAGCAAGAACATCAAACATTGACATAGCAAAAATATATACCAGAGGTAAGAAAGGTAATTACTTTACAACACCAGAAATTGCTAACGGTATTGCAAGTGATGCATTAGCCACAGACTTTTTATTGCAGTGGGCACCATACAAAGCTTTTCTTGCAGCTAAAACTACAGCACAATTAAGTAAAACGGTTTTATCTTTAATGACACAAACAAGAAACTTTGAAACTGCGATGTTCTTTTCATTAATGCAAGGACACATTGGCGCCCATGCAAGTGTACTAGATGCCATGAAATATGTGTTTGGTGAAGTTGTAGGTAGCGGAAGAATTAATCCTAACGTTATGAGAAAAAAATTAAAAGAATATTCTGAAGAAGGAATAATAGATAGTTCAGTTGTAGCTGGTGAGGTAGAAGCAATCATCGGTGATATTGCTGCCAATAGATTTGCTAACACAGATCAATTATTTAAATACATGTTACAAAATCCCATCTTTAGAAAAGCAACAGAATTTTATCAAGCATCTGATAACGTATGGAAAGCATACGGATATGAATTTACTAAATCACAAATGTTAGCAGCTATACCTTTAAGAGGACTAACAGTTGAGGCTGCTAAAAAATTAGGTTATGTAGTAGAATCTGGTCGAACAGTGCCATACAAATGGCAAGACCTTGTGTCTAATCAGTTTAGAGAAGTTTTTAAAATGAAATGGAATCCATTAAATTTAGATGGATCAGAAAAAACATATGGTAAGGCTCTAAGAGAAATTGCAGCTAAATATATTGTTGACGTATATCCAAACTACAACATGGTTCCTAGTCTAGTTAGAAACTGGAGAAGATTACCGGTTGGTAACTTCGTAGCCTTTAGATCAGAAACAATTAGAAACATATACAATACACTAGCGTATGGTACCAGGGAACTAACATCTAGTAACCCATTCTTACGACAAATGGGAGCAAGAAGGTTAATAGGATTAAACGCTACGCTATATGGTTTCCAAGAAGGATTATTTGCAGCAACAGGTGCTATTACAAATATAGATGAAGAGTTTATTAAAAAATACCAAAGATGGTTTTCACCATGGTATGATAAAAACTCAACTATATATCCTATTAGTAAGATACGTGATGACAAAACATTTTGGACTTTAAACTGGAGTAGAGAGCAACCTTTTGAAGGAGTGCAAGATGCAGTAGAAGCAGTAACAAGTAAGATGTTTAACACTGATCAAAGTGACGATGCAATTTATACAAGATTTTTTAAAGGTTTCTTTTATGATTATGATGAAAAGAAAAAAGGTGGTTTTACATTATTGTTTGAGCCATTTTTAGAAGAAGCTATTTTAACAGAAGCAATATTAGATATAACTCCTAAATCTTTTGGTGTGCCAGGTGCAAGAGGTGGTGAAACAAAAACAGGTAAAATAATATTTGATGTAAGAAATGATTCTTATGATGTTATATTAGGAAAAAGTGTTGCACACTTAATTGATGCTATAAATCCCACTACATTTAAAAATGTATCTAAAGTTTTCAAAGCTGCAGAAGGAGATCTTACAAGATCTGGTGACAAATACAACACGACTAACGAATTGTTAAAATTATTTTTAGGATTAGGTGCTAAAAAAGAAAATCCTAAAAACAGTATTACATATGTAATTAATGATTTTACCGGAAGAATCACAAGTGCAGATAGAGATTTTAAAAGAGATACAACAGATCCTCAAAAAATAATAGAAGATCCTTTTTTATTACCTAAAGAATTTAATGATTTACAAATGAATAAGTATAGAGAATACAGCAGAGCGTACGAATTTGTAAAATTTTTACAAGACGATTTAAAACTATCACGTTATGAAATTGTAAAAGAACTTAGAAACAGAAGAGGTTTTAGTCAAGTTACAATTAATATGTTGTTAAGTGGTAAGTTTAATGCAAGTAATTTACCACCATTAGAAATAACATCTATTTACCCTAAAATGTTAGAGAGAATTAAAAAAAATAATCCTGAAAAATATGGTGACCTTAAATTAACTGACATCTTTAATCGATCAGAATTAATTGGTATTAAAAATAAATGGATGAGAGTGCCATTAGGATTAGATGGTAAACAATTAGAACATTGGTTTTTAACAGGAGAGCTATTAGAAAAAGAACCTGTACAAATAGAACCACAATCAAGTATTATACCTGAAGAAAAAACTACACAAGTATCTGAAGCTATAACTATTCCAAACAATGTACCTGTTGAAACAGCTGATGTTTCACAAGAAGTTGTAAAAACTGCAGCGCTTCCTAATAATATTAACAAAGATACCGGCTTGACATCAACAGAGGAAGCCTTACTATCTAACACTGAAAAAGCTTTACGAAGAAAACAAAGGAACGTAACAACATAATGGCTAAAGATAACGCATTACAAAAAATAGAATCTCATGAGAAACTTTGTAGGATTATGCAAAAACAAACTCACGACAAAATTCACAAAATAGAGACACAAATAAGTAGACTCGAAAAAATTGTATTAGTGTCCGCAGGAATGTTAATTATGGGTATGGCCAATATGATATTTATGTTATTATCAAACACACAATAAAAAAATTTCATGCAACTTTCAAAACATTTTACTTTAAGAGAAATGACCAATTCGATGACCGCTCAACGTAAGGGAATTGATAACACACCAGGAGCAGGAGAAATTAAAGCCTTAGGTGATCTATGTTATGAAGTTCTTGAACCGCTACGAGCACACTTTGACAAACCAGTTACGATTACCTCGGGCTACCGGAGCGAGGCGCTGTGTGAAGCGATCGGCAGCAAAAAAACTTCGCAGCATGCCAAGGGCCAGGCGGTCGACCTAGAAATATTTGGCGTGCCTAATATTAAAACAGCTTACTGGCTACAAAATAACGTCGATTTTGATCAGTTGATCATGGAGTACTACGACAAGGACGATCCCGCAGGGGGCTGGGTCCACATAAGTTATCACGAATCAGATTCAAATAGAAAACAAGTGCTGACTTTTGACGGAAAAAAATACACTGAAGGTTTACCAGATATGAAATGGTCTGGTGGCAAAGTCGTAGAATAAAAAATTCCAGCGCGCTACGTATACGAGTCCTACATTTTCTGAGATTTACTAGCCCACCATTTGTCTAAAACAAAATACCAAATTGAATTTAACAAAGGTTCTACTATGGCATCAGTCATTGCTATTATTACAGGCACATCAGATAAAGCTAAGATAGTTCCCGCAGCAATAAAAAAATGTCCTATGGTATAGACCAACGTTCTAAGAATAGTCCCACGATTGTTTTTATAAATTTTAATTATATCCATTCTTTTAATTGTTCTCCCATTATCTCTGTTGCTATGTTTATTTTTTTACGTAAAGCTTTTACAATACGTTCATCTACCGTATCTTCGCATATAATATCTATGTATGTCATGGGTTTTTCTTGTCCTATCCTATCAATTCTAGCTTCTGATTGTTGACGCTTTTCTAGGTCATATCCGTTAGAATAGTAAATCATGGTGCTAGCAGCCGTCAAAGTAATCCCATAGCCGCCCGTAGAGGGGGTTCCAACAAGAAACCGGCACTTAGGGTCATCCTGAAATCGCTTAATATTGTCTTGTCTTTCCTCTTGTGGCGTTAATCCATAGTAAGTAACTACACTTTCTTCTCCATATTCTTTACTTATAGCTTTTACTAATTCATGTACATCGTATTGATAGTGGGCCCATATGACTGCTTTACCTTCTACTTCTTCTAACAGTTCCATAATCTCGTTAAGTCTATTATTCTTAATAGTTTGTATTGAACCATCATCGGCTTTAAAATGACCACAAGTTATTTGATGTAAACGCATTAATTGTGTTAATGCACTAGCGCTAGTAACCATTTTACCATTGAGTTGTGCTAAAGCCATTTGTTTCATTTGTTTGTATAATTTGTCTTGTTCTGCAGACAATGTAATTATACGTTTCATAAAAGTTTTTTTAGGCAAATCTAAACAATCATCTTTTAACACACGATAAGAAAAAGGTTTTAGTTTGTCTGATAGTTCCCCTAAGTTTTTATAGCCAACAACTATTTCTACGGACCTACCATTAAACATAGCTTTACGCATTACTGCGTATCTAGTTCTAAATGTATAATAAGAAGAATGATCTAACAAATATTCATCTAAGAATTCACATTGTTTATATAAATCTAGTGGTGATTTTGTAACTGGTGAACCTGTAAGAATACGTCTATATTTTGCAGCTTTACCTAAAGATACAATATTTTTTGTACGTTTAGCACCAGGGTTTTTAATAGTAGTAGACTCATCAATAGCCATATAAGTATTGTGAGAATTTAAAAAACGAGCAGCAAAGTCTACACCTTTTTTAGTAGAAAACGCTTCTACATTCATAACTAATATATGTAGATCATGGCCTGTTTTAAATAAAGTATCTAGTTTATCTTGTTGTGTTTTATTAATTAAAGACTGCCATAACACAGTAATAGGTTTAATGTGGTCTGGTAAATGTGTAGGTATTTCTTGAGAATACCAGTTTTTATACACACCTTTGGGTGCAATAATTAAGGCACCATTGATTTTACCATTATCATACAACATAGCTATATTATCTATAGCAACTTTTGTTTTACCTGTTCCCATTTCCATAAAGTACGCAAATACTTTTTTGTTCCACGACTTTTCTAACGCAGTCATTTGATGCGCGTAAGGTTTAGTTTTAAATTTATAATTCATAGTTCTTCTTTCTAGTTGACAATATAATGATTAGTCCCTATATTGTCAAGCATGAAAGACAGATCAAAAGTATATGTTATCCAAGAAATTCCAGGCACTAGAATAGGTAGACCTAAAATAAATATTATGGGTGCTCAAAAACATGGTGATATAAAAGTCTTGTTAAAAGAAGATTCCCAAATAATTTTTAGTCCTGGACCTATAATTTATAATCTTAGACAAAAGTTAAAAAACTTTACGCAAGAAGATTATTTATTACTAACAGGTGATCCAGCTATAATTGGAATTGCATGTTCAGTAGTATCCGATATAACAAATGGAATTTATAATTTGTTAAAATGGGATAGACAGGAAAGCACATACTATCCAATAAGAATAAATCTATACGAGAAAGGAGAAATAGATGAGTAAAGAAAAAATAAAAGTATTTACAGGTAGTGGATCTTTTAATCCAACTGAGGACCTACAACAAATGTTTGTTGAGGATTCCCCAGACCAAGTAAATGAATTAGCAAACGTAGATAATTTATCTAAGCATGTTTTAGATTTGCAAAGATTAGAATCTGAAATAGAAAAAGAGGAGCATCTTTTAAAACAAAAGAAAGCTCAAGCAGATAAAATATCAGCAGAGGTGATCCCTGAAATAATGGATCAGATGAAATTAAAAACTCTTAAACTTCAAGATGGTTCAGCCATAGAAGTTAAAGAAGTTTATAGCGCAACAATTCCTGTAGCACAAAAGGAAAGCGCTTTTAGATGGCTTCGAGACAATGACCTGGGTGATCTTATTAAGAATGAGATTACTGTTTCCTTTGGTCGTGGCGAAGATGACAAGGCTACGCAATATGCTGGTCTTGCAGAAGGTCAAGGCTACCAACCACAACAAAAGCTAAAGGTAGAACCTATGACATTAAAAGCATTGTACAGAGAGCGAGTCGAAAGTGGTGATGATTTGCCTTCTGAACATTTTAATCTGTTTAAGGGAAACAAAACAAAAATAACAAGGAACAAATAACATGACACAAGAAACAAGTGACGTTACTAAAAAAGAAGGTAACTTACCGGCAGAAATGAATTTTATTCAAGACGCTGGTGCAGGACTTGAGACAATTGATAAAGACGATTTAGCTTTACCATTTCTTAAGTTATTACAAAGCGGTTCGGATGAAACTAAAAAGAAACATGCGAACTATGTAGAAGGAGCAGAAGCAGGAATGTTCTATAATACAGTAACTAAAAGACTGTATGATGGAGAGAAGGGTATAGAAATTATACCTTGCTTTTACAAATTGACATTTCCAGAGTGGGCACCTTTTGAGAGAAGAGAAGGCAGACCTGTCAGTCCTGACAGAGGAGCTGACGTTCTTCTTAAAACAAAAAAGAATGCTCAAGGAAAAGATTGTTTAGATAATGGTAATGAAATTATCAAAACAGCAAATCATTTTGTAATCATTAACGGAGAGAAACCAGAAAAAGCTTTAATGGCTATGAAATCTACTCAACTAAAAGTGAGTAGAGGTTGGAACTCTTTAATGCAAGATCAATTTGAAACTGATCCTAAAACTAGCAAAGCTTTACCGGCACCAATGTTTTCACGAGTTTATAATTTAAGTTCTGTTGAAAACTCAGGGAGTTTTACTTGGCATGGATACAAAGTATCTTTGGCAAGAAAAGTGGATAACGCATCGCTATATCAAATGGCGAAAGAATTCCATAACTCTTTAAAAAAGAGTAACGCTACAGCTGCAACTACAGAAGAATCTAATTACTAGATTCCTCTTTATGAGGATAGGGGTAGTAAAGCGAGAGTGGAGCTACCCCGACCCGGGATCATTATGGATAAAGAATTTATAGAGCTGTTTAAAGGGTATGAAGGTGATTTTGGCATGGCCGACATGTCCAATACATCTGTTGATACTGATAAAAACAAAATTAAGCCTAACTACGAATGGGCAGGTCGACCTGTCACTAATTCAGATTATTTAAATCACTTACAAGGAAAAAAATCTATTGGTATACAACCTTGTAGAGTTGATAAGACAGCACAGTTTGGTTGTATAGACATTGACCCACCAGACTACGGAACATTTAAAATAGAGAACTATCTAGCATTATTTCAACAGTACAAATTACCATTGGTTCCCATACTTTCTAAAAGTGGTGGACTACATTGTTATATATTTTTAAAGGAGGCTATCCCTACCGTGGATTTGATAGAAGCATTAAAGGCTTTTCTACTACCACTAGGATTAAAGCCTACCACAGAGGTTTTTCCTAAACAGAAAGAATTACAGAAGGATGACAAAGGCGACATAAAACCAGGAAACTTTATAAACTTACCATACTACGACAATGGTAATTCTAATAGATACGCAGTAGACAAAAACAATTCTAAACTATCAGTAGAAGCATTTATAAAATTTGCTAACGAATCTAAGATTGACAAAGAAACTTTAGATAAACTTGTTGAAGAAACACACAGCAATATTTTAGTAGGCACTAACAAAGAGTTTGATGATGGTCCACCATGTTTAGCACTGTGTTCTAAAACAAAATTAGATGATGGCAGAGATAGGTTTATGTATAATTATATGGTCTTTGCTAAAAAGAAATACAAAGACAAATGGCCTGATCAAGTATCGGCTGCAAACTATAGTTATTTAGAAAGCCCTTGGGACAAAGCAAAACTAGATCTTAAAATAAAAGCATGGAAAGGAGAAACTGCTGGACACACTTGCTATGAAGATCCTATCAAAGATAAATGTATGCGGAGTCTTTGTTACAAAAGACCTTTTGGTGTTAAGTCCGATAGCATTTCTGTTTTTCCAGAGATACAAGATTTTGAAATGATAACTTATGCAGAACCTGAGTACAGATTTAATGTTATCATGCCTAACGATGACAAGATACAGGTAGTAATTACTAATACAAAACTGATGACAACTCAGAAAGAAGTTTTAAATTTAGTATGGCAACAGACAGGTGTATATTTTGAACCATTAAAACCAAAAGACTTTAGAGCGAAATTAAATGAATGGCGTAGAAATGGACAAAAAATTACACCACCTAAAGGCACACAGATAGAAGATAGATTAGAAGAAGAGCTATTTCAATATTGTATTAATGGCCCACAAGCGCATCAACGTAGTCAAATACACAATGGTTCTTGTTATACAGAAGAAGGCTATCATTACTTTAGATTTAATTCTTTCATTGAACACTTAGGCAATGGTTGGAAAATACCAGAAGAAAAGATTGCACAAAAATTAAAAGACAAATGTAATGTAGAGTTCGACCATTCATTAAACGTAGATGGTAAGACTCTTAAGGTATGTAAGGTTGTACAATTACATGTAGATAAAATAGAATATAAACCAGTGGTAAGAAAGGAAAGTAATTACTAATGGCCAGATATAAAGTTGTAGGTCCACCAGGCACAGGTAAGACAAGAAGATTATTAAATACTGTACATAAATATGTAAAAGATGGCACACGTTTAGATCAAATAGGTTACTTTGCATTTACACGTAAGGCAGCTGGTGAAGCACGAGATAGATTCCTAGCTCAAAATCAACATCTAGATAAAAAAGATGTAAAGTACTTTCAAACTTTGCACTCATTAGCATTTAATAATTTATCATTAAAAGAAGAAAATGTAATGCAAGAAGGCAATTACAAAGCAATAGGAGAGAGTGCTGGTATACAAATTAAATACGCAGCTTACGAAACAAATAATTTTAACGGAATCTTTTCATCTGATAGCGAATATTTAAGTTTAATTAATTTAGCTAGGGTAAAACAAATACCTGTAGAAGAGCAGTTTGATCTTAATGAACATTTAACCTGGATAGAAAGAAACAAACTACTAGCCATAGATACAGAAATAAAAAACTATAAAAAAACATATGGCCTAATTGATTTTACCGATATGCTAGAAAAATTTTTAAAACAAAATCGTGATGAGATACCTAAATTTAAAGTTATTTTTGTAGATGAAGCTCAGGACCTGTCATTGATACAATGGTCCATTATAGAAAAACTAGAAAAAGATACAGGGTGTGATGTGTGGGTAGCAGGTGATGATGATCAAGCTATCTTTGGTTGGGCTGGTGCAGATGTAGATTCTTTTATTTATTGGAAGTCAAGAGAAATACTTTTAAATAAATCTGAAAGAGTGCCGAGTATTGTACAACAAAAAGCTTTAGGAATCATCAACAGAATTTATTATAACAGAATACAAAAAGATTATTTACCTAAAGCAGAAGTAGGAAATATTTTTGAAAGATACAAATTAAACGACATAGATTTAACGGAAGGAGACTGGTTAATTCTTACTAGAACTAAAGCGTTGTTAAAACCTATAGCTCCTTATTTAAAACGTAAAGGATTATTTTTTAGTACAGCACAGGGTAATAGTATTGGTAAAAGTTTGTACGAAGATATTTTATCGTGGGATAAATTAAAACGCGGTGAACCTATTGGCGAGGTACAAGAACAAAGAATCAAGGAACGAGTATCAGGCGACAAGGATCTTACTAAAGAATGGTACGAAGCATTTAACACGGGTTCGTTATCACAAAAAGAATACATGAAAGCTATGTTAACTAACAAAGAAGATTTATCTAAAGATCCAAGAATAAAAATTTCTACTATACATGGCGCAAAAGGTGGAGAAGCAACGAATGTGGTTTTATTTTTAAATCAAACCACTAATACAATTAAAGGAGCAAAAAAATCTCAAGCAAAACAAGATGAAGAATTTAGAGTTTGGTATGTGGGAACAACAAGAACAATGCAAAACTTGTTTGTAATTAAATGCAAAAATAAATCAAAGGAGTTTAAATTATGAGTAAAGTTTGGAACAAACAGCATGGCGGGAGTCACTACCAAAAATATAAAATTCAACCCAGTAAGTTTGTAGTTGAGAATGAGTTGCTATACCCAGAGGGATGTGCTATAAAATATATTATTCGCCACCGCGATAAAGGAAAGAAACAGGATTTATTGAAGGCAATACACTTTATAGAAATGATTATTGAAAGAGACTATAAATGATTGAAGCACAAACAGAGTGGGTGAAGCCTACAGAATTTCCAGACTTAAGACAAGCAGATACAATTGCTATTGATTTAGAAACACATGATCCAGATTTAAAAAGTTTAGGAACAGGTTCTATTGTTGGTAGAGGTAAAGTAGTAGGCATCGCAATTGCTGTTGATGGCTATGCAGGATATTTTCCTTTTGATCACGAAGGCGGAGGTAACCTTGAAAAAAGCAAGGTTTTACAATGGTTTAAGGACATTTGCGAATGTCCGGCAGATAAAGTTTTTCATAATGCAATGTACGATGTGTGTTGGATTCGCTCGATGGGAATAAAATTAAACGGAAATTTATATGACACTATGATTGCTGCATCATTAGTTAATGAAAATAGATTTAGATATGATCTTGGATCTTTAGGTTGGGACTATTGTGGTCGAGGTAAAAACGAAACAGAATTAGTTGCAGCTGCAAAAGAATGGGGACTAGATCCTAAAGCAGACATGTGGAAGATGCCAGCAATGTATGTTGGTAACTACGCTGAACGTGATGCAGAGTTAACATTAGCTTTGTGGAGAGTCATGCAAAAAGAATTAAGCGACCAGGATCTAGGATCTATTTTTGATTTAGAGACACAACTTTTTCCTTGCCTAGTTGATATGCGTTTTTTAGGAGTGCGTGTAGACGTAGAAGGTGCTCACAAATTAAAGAAACAATTAGCTGAACAAGAAAAAGAATTATTACACAAAGTAGAAAAAGAAACACAAGTAGATGTTCAAATATGGGCAGCACGCAGTATCGAGAAAGTTTTTCAAAAACTGTCCCTACCATATGACCTAACCGCCAAAACAAATTCTCCATCATTTACTAAAAATTTTCTTTCTTCTCATGAACATCCTTTAGTTAAGTGTATAGCAAAAGCTAGAGAAATTAACAAGGCACATACTACATTCATTGATACAATTATTAAATACGAACATAAAGGTAGAATACACGCAGATATAAATCAAATTAGATCTGACAGTGGAGGAACAGTAACCGGAAGATTTTCTTATTCCAATCCTAATCTACAACAAATTCCTGCGCGCAACAAAGACTTAGGTCCTTTGATCAGATCCCTCTTTATACCTGAGTCGGGTTGCGAGTGGGGATGCTTTGACTACAGTCAACAAGAACCAAGACTCGTAGTGCACTATGCATCCTTAGATCAAGACTCTAGTGTCTTTAATGTTAAAGACGCATACAACGAAGGAGATGCAGACTTTCATACTATCGTTGCAAAGATGGCACAGATACCAAGAGACCAAGCTAAAACAATTAACTTGGGTTTATTTTATGGTATGGGTAAAGCTAAACTACAAGCAGAGCTAGGTGTATCTAAAGATAAAGCAGAAGATTTATTTTCTGTTTACCATAACAGAGTACCTTTTGTTAGAACATTAATGAAAAGTGTATCTAACAGAGCACAACAACGAGGACAGATACGTACATTACTTGGTAGACTTTGTCGTTTCCATTTATGGGAACCAAATAGTTTTGGTATGCACAAAGCTTTACCATTTGAACAAGCAGTGCAAGAACATGGTCCAGGTATTAAACGTGCATATACATACAAAGCATTAAATAAATTAATCCAAGGATCAGCTGCAGACATGACTAAAAAATCTATGTTAGATTTATATAAGGAGGGTATTATACCTCACATACAAATACATGATGAACTAGATATTTCTGTAGAAAATGATAAACAAGCTAAATTAATTAAAGAAGTTATGGAATCAGCAGTTGACTTAGAGATACCTAACAAGGTAGACTATGAGTCCGGTAAAAACTGGGGAGACATACACTAGGAGGAAACATGGTTAAAAAATATGTAGATAAATTTATGGTATGGCAATTACATAACAGAAGAGAAATCGTTTGTTTTGTTGCAGGTCTTATCGTAGGCGCAGTGGTAATATAATGTACTATGGCGTATTTGAATGCTAATATACCAGTAACATACGCACAAATCAGAAGAGAATATTTATATGATCTTAAGGCTCATCATGGAGAAGTTGAAGACTGTATTATCTTTGGCATGTCAGCTCTTACAGGTAAAGCAATTCTTTGGCACGCGATTATGGAGAATGGTGCAATTTTTTATAGATTACCTATTACAGCTTTTATACAACGTGGATTTAAGGCTAAGGATGTTCCTCAACGTAGACTTGATGAGCTTCAGCTTTGGAATTCTTTTAGTTATTATCCTGCTATTACTTCTTGGGACATCTTAGATGGACAAGCCGGTAAGTATATCGGCAAAGATAAAAAATGGCACGCAGGAAAATATTTATTTACTGTTGACTTTGCACATCCAGAGAGTAACATAGTAGACACTGATCATTCAGAGATACCGCACGAACACAAGTGCGCACACATTATTGCGTTAGACGACGGCAATTTTGCAGCACAACCAAACAATCGATGTATATGGGACATTCCTTCTTTTACTGTAAAAGATAATATTCCTGATTGGAAAGTGCAAACAAACGAGTGGAACGTAGAGGATAGTAGAGCTTGGCGTACAGAAGATACTGATAAGTTTTTCTATGAAATTGAGGAGAAAAAAAATGATACGACTGATTAAAAAATTTTTTAATTTATTTAAACCAAAAAAAGTTATTGAAAAATGTGCAGTGCACGTAGCTAGATTTAAAAAGTCTTGTCCACGTTGTCAGCAATTAGTGCAATCGCACGGGCAAATTTGGTAGGCCTATGAATTTAGCAGATTTATTAAAAAAGAATTTTGTATTAGTTCCTGTTGTAGCTTCAGTGCTAGTCGGAACATTTACAGGCGTTCGTTATATTGTTAATCTTACAGATACTATCAACACTAACCAGCAAGAAATCGTAGATCTTAAAAGAGATTTAAAAGTTGCCGAAGATAAAATTGTAGATCAAAACACAAGATTAACTTCTGCAGAATCTACGTGGCAGATGGCAGAAAATTTATACAGACAACTAGCAGATCAAGTCAGAGAACACGACTATGATATTAAAGATTTAAACAGGTAATGTATGGAGGTTCTCAGGATGAATTATTATTTTACAGGATTAATTATTCTAGCTCTTACAATCTTAGCGTTGTTTGTAGAACCTGCATATCCTAGAAACGAATATCTTAACGACTATGGTGTAAGATGTGGTGAAATGGAAGTAAGCACAGAAAGAAGAGATACTGATTATAATTATAGTGATAGTAGTACAAACGAACAACAGTATTTAAGATTTACCTACAGAAAATATTTAGGCACAGATTGTAAAACAGCAAAAGAAAACGTAGCAATCAAACAACAATTAGAGTTAATGAAGATGTGTGGTAGGGTTAATAGTAATCCAAGTCTTGCAAACAATTCTAATTTTAATTTATTAGTATCTAAATGTAGAGGTGTAACTCCTGCACGAGACAATACTAGGCCATCTGACTCACAAAGTTTGTGGGATGATATGAAAGATGACTACAAAAAAGAAAATCCAGACGTTAATTTAATGGGAGATAAGTTTATAAAACCCAATAAAAAGAAGCTTGTTATACCTAAGTATTTAACTGAAGAAGGAAGTGTGATACTACCTTTACCTAAACCTAAAGTAGATGATTGATAAATTTTTATATGCATTTTTTGGCGGCCTCGACCGTTTATGTGAAGCTGTTGCTACCAAATTAGCAGGCCCAAGATGTCAATGTAAAAAGAAAAATTCTAAAAGAACTTATAAAAAAGAAAAAGATCATGGCACAGATATAAGTTTTGAAAACGAAATAAACAATGGCAAATAAACCACTTAACATATCAGAATCTGCTGCAGTACAGATGCCAATGAAAACGGTAGCCTCCCTGATAGTGCTCGTTGCAGCCGGCGTGTTTGCATATACCGAGCTGACTTCAAGATTAGTATCGTTAGAGACTTCACGTGAGTTGTTTGAGGCTGACCTGCTCAAAAAAAGTGAGCAATTGCCCACGGACCAGGAACAGTACATGCTCTTGGAAGCAGTTTTTTCTGACGTCGAGAAGTTACAAAAAAATCAAGAACAGAATATGACAAACAAAGTCAACATAGAATTTACTCAAAAACAATTAGAAAAATTATTAATTGATGTAGAAAAACTAAAAGATAAAGTTAGACAAAACGGGAGCTATAATAATGAATGAAGTAACAGAAGTTGTAATAGCTTTACTTATGCTGGTTAACGGAGAAATGAAGGAAGCACGTATACAGACTGGATATGCGGAATGTATAAAAGGCGCACGTGTAGCTAAACGTGGTTTAAAAATTAATAGTAATGTTAAATATTCTTGCATAAAATGTGAGGCGGTATTAGAGGATAATATTGATGGGTCCAAATCAATTAAAAAACTCATCGTCAAATAAAATAGCTAAAGAATTAAAAGATAGACGTTATCATCAGCGTGTGGTAAGATCTAAGAAAGCATACGATAGGAAGAAATATGGTAAAACCAGTAGATATAACGAAGACAGTAATAGTACCGAAGCCACATAATAAACAAGATAATTTAAAATCTTTTTTTATAGGGCATGTGGACCAATACATTGAAGAAGAAACAACTGACGTTACAGTAGATGTAAAAGAAACAATTAAACAACCACATCTTGATAATTCTAAAGCAGACACAAAATGGAGAGAGATATACTAATGTCTAAAGATAAAAAAGATAGACGTTGGGATGGTAGATCAAGAGTCAGTACTAAACAATACAAAAAAAACTACGACGATATTTTTAAAAAAGAACAAGATGAATTAAATGAATCTTATAAACAATCGATAAGAAATAAAAAAGACAGACAGGCTAACATGCAATCAGATAATATTGATTTAAAAAAAATAAAAACAATAACACAAGAAATACAAACAGAAATAGTAAATGGTCAGTGTCCAACATGTAGTTTAGAAACTGTATTAGTTTCTGTATGGCCAAATTTATTTAGATGCATGACATGCGGCACGGATCTTGAACAAAAAGTAAATGGTAAGATAAGTTACATACCTAATACAAAAAACATAGAACTTAAAATGAAAGTCGATGGCCAAAGCTAAAGGACTATACGCAAAGATTGCACACGAACCTATATTTCACAAGACGTCGATCGGACGTAATCCAAGCAAAGCAAAAATGAACAAATCGCGCCGGCGTAGTTTTAAAAAATATCGCGGTCAGGGGAAGTAACCCTTAAGCGCTTAAAGAAATAAGCGCCTTAAGGGAAGAAGGTGTGAATACTGTGATATATATGTCACAGAATTATACATGTCAAATGGTTTTTAATGGAGCGCAAGTAAACTTAACATACATATCATATTGATTGACTTCTTCTCTACCAATCTGTAACATTTTTTCTGTTGATTGCTCATAGCCTGCAAGCATACACTCATACATATCAGGAAATTGTGTTGGCCAATCATAAGGCACTAGACACTCACCAGCTACGCCTGAACAAAGTATTAATGTTAAAAGTATTTTCATTTTCCCCTTGACTATAATATCCCATATATTATATTAGGACAAGGAAGGAATATAATATGACAGATATAACTAAATACAAAAACGTTTCCTTGTCTAAAAAAACTTATATGGACGTAGGAACTCTAAGTAAAGAAATATTTGAGGTGCCATTGTCACTCTCAAAAACTATAGAATACTTAGTAGAAAAAGAAATGAAGAAGGTAAACAAAAAGGTGAATGGAAATGGCAAAGAAAGATAAAATAATTTGTCCAACTTGTAAAGGTAATGGATACGTTAGAATACCATACCGATTAGCTAAAGAAGAGATAACTGCACAATGTGGTGTATGTGATTCAGAAGGAGAAATTAATGCAGATCAGGTTGATGGTATTATTGTTGACAGCGATGGTATTCACAGGTTGCAGTAAAGTAGACTACAACGTGAATCCATGGACCACTGTGTTAAATCAAATAATAAAACATGATAGATAAATTTGTATATGCAACATTACATTTTATTATGAAGTACGCAGGTCAACTAAATGCGTGGGCTTGGCGTGAACACGTAAAGATAATTAGATCTAAACAAGAAAGGGAGAATGAAAGAAAAACTAGACAGTTATACTTGGACAAAACAGATGATGGCTAGGTCTACTAATCCAAGAAAGTTAAGAAAACTTTTTATAAAAAGATACGGTACAAGAAATGTACCTTTTCTTGAAAGTATTCAAAAACAATTTGGTTATTGGGAGGAATTATTACCATATGAAACAGTTAACAATAAGTAGTAAAGACATAAGTCCTAAACAATGGAATATTCTATTGTTAGAACTTAACTTGATAAGAAAAGCTTGGGCGCCATATGCAAAGCTAGATATCAAAGCGCCTAGTTTTAATAAAGTTATAAAATGGGGTACAAAAAGATATGATGCAAAAGATTGATGACGCCGCTAAAATGTGGGAGAAAACTAAAGATCCTAAATACAAAGATGAATGGTATAAATTAATAAGGAGATTTAACAATGGACTTAATATTATTGAACGACGGGCTATATCATCTCGTAGAAGTAACGAAGGAAATGACGAAAGGAATCACATTGTTAAGTGAAGCAGATTGTTTTGATCTTTGTGATATACTTAGAATACATTTAACTACTTACTATGATTATCCTATTAACGCGCATATGATGAACGATGATAGTGGACAATTGTTTGGATGTATATGCAAGTCTTAAAATTTCCAGACACATTCTTACGTGATAAATCACATGTAGTTGTGTTGCCTTTGTCAGAAAAAGATAGAGAGTTAATAGAAGATATGTGTTTAACTATGTACAAAGAAAATGGCATAGGGTTAGCTGCAGTACAGGTTGGCTATCTAAAAAGAATTTGTGTACTTGATATAACACCATCAAGAGCAAATCCGATTGTGATGATCAATCCAATTGTAAAAAAGAAATCAGAAGAAACTTTAACTATGGAAGAAGGATGTTTGTCTGCTCCAGGTAAAGTTGGAAAGGTAAAACGACATATAAGAATGACTGTTAATTATTGGGACCGGTATGAAGAAGAACATGAAAAAACTTTTTATGATCTACATGCGCAGGTAATACAGCATGAACTGGACCATATGGATGGTAAACTTTGTATAGATTATGACAAAAATTAGTGTTGCAGAAGTTGGCTATATTGCTGGCTTATTTGATGGAGAAGGAAGTCTACACATACGTAGAGGAATGGAAAAGAAAAAGAAACATAGAGGTAAACCTGGATATAGAATGTCTAACTCTATGCGTATTAGTATGGAGATAGCTATGACTGATGAAATGGTAATACGTTGGGTCCACGAGATACTTGGAGTTGGTACCGTGATACGTAGAGATGTAAAAGGTTTAACTAAAACAGGTAAAAAATTTAAAACGCAGTGGCGTTGGCGATGTACTTTTAGAGATTGTTATTATGTCTGTAAATTATTATGGGCAGATGCTAAAGTAAAATTACATAAGATAGAACAGGTCATAGATCACTATGAACCAGAATATATAATGAACGAAAAGGTAGTAAGCTTACATGAGTACAGACAAAACATGGACATGGAATAAACTTTATCATTACCCGCCGTCTACTCGTAGTACGACAGACGGACTTAGGACTTATGATGTGGGTAACGAAAAGCTACCAAGTGTTACAACGATACTTGGTAAAACTAAAAGCGCTGAGTCGCAGGAATCTATAGCCAGGTGGCAGGCAAAAGTCGGCATGGAGCAAGCGACAAGGATCAAGGAACAAGCGGCCGCGCGCGGAACGAACGTACACATGCACTTAGAAAAACATATTTTAGGTGAAGGCCATCTTGATTTAACGCCAGAAGGCAAGATTGCAAAGGCAATGGCCGATACAATAATAGCTAAAGGATTCAATGACTTACAAGAAATTTGGGGAAGCGAAGTGGTTATTCATTACCCAGGTTTGTACGCAGGGGCTACAGACCTTGTTGGAGTCTATGACTATGAAGATAGTATAATAGATTTTAAACAAAGTAATAAACCAAAAAGAAAAGAATGGATTGATGATTATTTTATGCAGCTAGGAGCATATGCTATGGCGCATAATTATGTTTATCAAACTCAAATAACACAAGGAGTAATATTGATGTGCACTCCTGATAACTATTTCCAAAAGTTTCAAATAAAAGGAAAAGAGTTTATTAAATATCAGCATCAATTTTTAGAAAGGGTTAGTAAATACTATGAAACAAAAACTGATTGATCTTACAGAAAAAAAGATCTTAAAAGAAATGTACGAAGATGAGAGTCTGTTAAAAAAAATGTTGGATGTAGACACAGGAGATGTGCCACCTGAACAGCTAGACGCATTGTTGGTCAGAATACAGCAACTTTTAGGCAAAGTTGCCACAAATCAAGATAAAATCATAATGTTACAGGATATTACAGATGACCGCTAGTTTTGGATGGGGAATGTTGCTGTACGGGCTTGTATGCATCTTTATTGGGGCAATTATCGTGTACCTAGTTATTAATAGAAAAACACCAGAACAGCTAGAGCAAGAAGAAAACGAAGAATATTTGCGTGATTTACGCAACAAACTGTGACATATATATCACAGTACGTAGTTTAGAAACATTCTAAATTACAAGAATCTAGGTTTTATGCGGGTGATCACGAATCTATAGGTTTTTAAAAACTACGAAATTGTTAAAACAGCACTTTTAATTTACACGTGATCTCGTGATTTCGTGATGAGGCAGGATTACCAACGGTTTTAGGATTTACAGGGGCCGCGCGGGACTTTTGGGTACCAAAATCCAGCAAAAAATTCTAGAAAATGCTATAGGGTTTGATATGGTAGGAAGAAATAAAAATTGGACAGGACCGTCTTCTTGGATGGAAGAGTTTAATAAAAAACACAACCCAGATTATTATTATGGCAAGAAAAAAACCAAGAAGAAGAAAACAAGTCGTCCCAAGTCAACCGAACGATATCCCGTATACAAAGTACAGGATTGAGTGGACCGATGCGTTATCCGATTCGGGTTGGGCTGATGACAGAGAATTTACTAAAATGAAATTAGCAAAACCAGTTAACGAAGGTTGGTTGTTTTCTAAAGATGATAACTCAGTAAAAGTATTTGCTTCTTATGACAAAGACCCGACTACAAATGAGATTACATTTGGTGATCGTACAATGATACCAACGTCATGGGTTCTTAAAATGACTAAGATAAAATAGGTTTAGGTTTCTTTTCTTGTGGAGTTTTATTTTCTTCTTTTTTGTCTAACAACAGTGAGTTATCAGATACTATCGTATTAATTCTTTCGTTTAATTCGTCTTCAGATAGGTCTTCTATCTTACCTGTTCTAATAATTTTTTGTTCAATGTATAATCCACCAACAGCACCACGAGCTTTTTCTGCGTTAGTTGCTGCTGAATAAGATTTAGATTTTACTGCTTCATCTCTAATTTTAGCTAGTTCTGTTAAGTGACCACCAAAAGATATGTTGTGCTTCTTGTAGTTCTCTTCACGTAGTTCTCCTATGTGTTTAACAACTAATGGATAGTATTTTGGATTTTGTAGTTCGCTTGCTTTCTTACGAAGTGTAGCATTGTCTCCTTCATAGCCTGCTTCCTTTGCACATTCATATGCAAATTTATGGCCTTCGTTGAACACTAAGATTTCCGCAAATTTTCTTTGCATCGGAGTCAATCTCGTCGGTAGTCCTGGTTTCTTTTTTTCTAGTTCGTTCATAGTATCTTACCTTACGTAATAGCACTTTATTCCATGCTTGCACATCCTCTATTTTATGCTCCAAATCATCTATCTTGTTTTGAAGTCTTGCATACCAATTGATTCCTATTCTATTCACCACTATATTGACAATATAACCATAATATCTTATAAAATCAATATATGAAAGATGACAGAGGAAAGTTAGATTTAACTAGACAAATTGAAGATTTAACAAAGCAAAAGAAATTTCTACAAGATAAATGTAGACAAGCTGGAGCTGAGATTAATGAATTGAAACGAGATAATGTATTATTATCTTATGATGTTGCTACATTAACAAACAGAATACAAGGCTTGGAAAAGAATGTTAAAAGGTAGAGATTTAATTATGATCTTCGATAGATTCGTAGGTCCAAAGAAAGGGAGCTCGGTAGCTCAAGATGCAAGGGTGCAAGTTCAAACACCAGACGGAAGATTTTTTGACGTCCAAGGAATTAATTTAGTTGAAAATAAAATTATTGGTGCTAGAGAAACACACCGGATAGTGATTTCAACTCATGAAGAAGTAGCGAAAATGGGCTCACCAATTAAGCTTTTGTAAACATCTGTTACCGTCATTATTTTGATAAAACCTGAAACAAAATTATGGCATGAGCTTAAAAGAATTACACCACAAATTTCGTGGACTAGACTTGAAAATACTAGCGTATTTGGTACTCCCGATCTATTGGGTTATAATAATTCTGGCAAGTTTTTCACTGTTGAGCTGAAGGTAACATCCGGTAACAAAATCCGGTTTTCACCACATCAAATTGCGTTCCATGTTAAGCATCCGTTGAGTAGTTTTATACTTGCCAAGAAGCCCAGTCAGGGCTCCTGCAAATTGTTTCCAGGTACCTGTATCTTGGATCTTGTATCAGAAGGATACAAGATGCCTGCTGCTTGTGACTCTCAGCTTGTTGCTTGTGGCTTATATCTATCTAACCTTCGTTAGCTTGTTGCTTGCTGCTTGTAGCTTGTGACTTATGCTTGTTGCTTGTTGCTTGTAACTTTGAGCTTGTGGCTTTTGGCGCACGCCCGTCAGAGTCCGTCGACTCGTCCGGGCTAATGGCCTTCTTCACTTGTGAAGCTCTTAATTCTTTATAATATTTTGGGTGATGCCACATGTTAGTGTTTACCATATGAAACATTAGTTGTCGATCTATTCCAACATTGTCGACAGTCCCTGCAGCTGTTGCCCTGGCTTGGTGCTGGGCAGCTTGCGCCGCCCTTACTTGTCACCGTTGACGTCCAAGGCCAAAATTTAACTGGCCCCTGGTCTATCATATGCGAGGACATACGAATTATTAAATTTTTTGGAACCTCTTCAGGTTTTATTTGCTTGAGTATAACAGCCTCCCGCGTAGGCATCCAGTGCCTGGTCTCTGGTGTCTGTCTACATACTTCAAAAATTTTATTAAGATGATCAAGATCTTGTATATCTCCTGCATCGTGCCATCTAAACCACTTTTGATTTTTTACTTGTGCAACCATTGCTGTGATCCAGCGCTGGTCCTTCAAAGCTTTGAGTCTAACGTACTGTGCCGCCTTGATGGCTTTGTATCTTGTATAGTTACCCTTCAGAGCGTAACAGCTAGCGCAAACGCTGCCCTTAACCTTCCTGAGCTTCGAGCCTGTTTTGCATTCCCACGCTGGCAGGCTGTAACTTAGGCCTGGCATTTTACTTGTACGGGTTAGGCTGCCTGTAATTTCTTTTGCTTCTTTTACTTTCATATTTCCTCGCTTTCTATCTCCTATATAATCTTATATATTTATATGTCAAGTGTTTAATTGCTTGCTGCTTGAAGCTTGTAGCTTGCGGCTTGTTGCTTGTAACTTTTTTCATATGAAACCAGCCGCGTTCCGTCGACGTACTAGCGGCCGGCCAAACTCCAGGTCGCTAGGTTTTACCCATGATCGCTAACGTACAGGGAAATGCTAGAAGCAAGATTTGGACGCCCTTGAGCTTTCAAAATTCTGCAATGGCCCTTTTTTATTCGGGGCGGGCCATCCTTATCCCACTCGGACGTTAGTCCGGTAAATTCTGATCCCAGATCTATTGCACTTGCTAACCTTTAGCGCAGGGTGTTTAGAACAATAGATCAGGGATCAGGACCGGTTGTCTGTGTATCCCGGTCATTGATCCTACCTACTTTTGCTGGTGTAGGTCCCATTAGGATTTATAGTTTTGTTTCAGCGATAAATCCTCAAATGAGGCTGAGATTACATCTTATATTATCCCATATAATAAGTCAAGCATTATTTTTATCTTTTTTTATTTTTTTCTCTTGACATATATTACCATATAATATAGGATAAGGGTAGAAAGCGAGGACACAAATGATGTACTTAATACTACGAGAAACACACTACGAGGGAATTGACAATAGTTATGATATTGAAGATTTCACAAAAGACCATACAAAAGCAGTTGAAAAATTGCAAGGGTATGTTTTAATAAATGATAGAAAGGATAGATCATATTCTATTTTAAAATATGAAAGTCCACAAATACAGAAAGAGGTAGCATGACTAAAATAAGAATGAACACCGAGTTAAGAAACAAACTCTTTAATAAAATCAAAAATGTCTTTGAGAATGAGGACACGCAAGAACGTGAGGCATTTCTTATGGCAAGGGAAAATGTTGACGAGCATTATAAAATTGCTAGTGAACTTGCAAAAGAAGTTGTTGAGAGATCATATCCAACAGAAGATGTTTCAACATTAAGACATTTCAAAAATAAATATGGAAGTCCTTGTGATGTTGTTGCCAAAGATAAATGCTTTTACTTTGCACACAATGAATGTGTTGATGAGGATAATCAACCAACAGAAGTTAAATCACATTTTGATTTTGGTTTGTTTGGCAATCTAAATGGTAGTGAGTATAGTAGTGATGAGGGCAAAAAGTTTGCACTTGCATACTACCGAGAAGAACTAAAAGCAAAAGATTGCAACCCAGATATCTATGCACAACAAAACGAAAACAAAGATAATCCACACAAAACAAAACACGTTGACGAGTGTTTAAAAGCATTAGGTCATAGCACTGCAAGTTATGGTGGCGATAATAATAATGGAATGGCAAAAACTTTTAATGCACCATACTTTCTTGATGTAATTGGAACATCTTATTGTAGGTCAAGAGCAATAGCCTGTACTAAAAATGAGTACGAGCAATTTGAACAATGGCGAACTGCAAAAGGCAATTTAGTTTCTAAACATCAAACTTGGATTGATACAATTCAAAAACAATGCGATCAATTAAAAATTGGATTGAAAGCATACAGGTATTTGAGTGAGGGTATTGAACTTGCTACTGAACTTGGTATTGAACTTGATGAGGCAGAATTAATTAGAACTAACTCAACAGGTTTGACTATCTATAATCCTAGCAATTTGGCTAGTATGATTAAAGGTATGAAGAACAAACATCAATCAAGAGAGGCAAAGATATTGGCTAGAAAACAATATGAAGAAAGTATAAATTAATACTTGACAGGGTATCTTATATAATATAGGATACCCATAGAAAGCGAGGAAAGTATGAACACACAAAAAACATTTTATATTACTTATTGGGCAAGTAAGCATAAAAAACACATAACAAGACAAGGCAAACATGATGACAAAAGCAGATATGGTGTAGCCAAGAATGGAACACCTTATTATGTTTATTATGACTTAGACGCACATGGTTATAGAACTGCAACAACAACATGGAAAGTGAGGCACTAATGAGTGAGATGATAGCAAGATTACTAATGGTACTAACAGGCTTTATATTAGCAATGTTAGGTGTAATTGTTTTTGTACATAGTGGCGAACACCAGATGTTAGGAATATTAATTTCCTTTGCCGGTGTTGTGTCAATGTTTGGGGGGTTACCAGATAATGCCTAACAAACATTTTTGTCAAGGACCAACGTGCCACGAACAAACAACACAGGACAGGTTTCTAAAATCTAGAGGTGTGGTTCGTGGTCGATATGCATATGCTACTATTGATAGTAATAGTCCTTATAATAATTGGAACTCGGATAAATACTTTTGCTCACAATCTTGTAAGCTTAATTGGTTATCAGTTAACATGGAAAACATTGAACAGGGCAGACCGATAGAGTTTGTAAGACACAGACGAGAGAGTGGTGGTTATGAGAAAACAAGTGAAACTATTAATCATGGTTGGGGAGATCGTACATATACTTCTATTAAAAGGGTTGACAATGCTTGACTTATCCTATATGATCCCAGAAGAAAGCGAGGAAAGTATGATTATAAACTACAACAACAAAGACTACACAATACCAACACCATTCAATAAATGTTTCTTTGGTGCTGAACCTACAAGAGAACTAACAATACATAATAGGTTTAGTGATGAAACATTTCAGCAGTCATGTAAGTTGCCAAGCTTTGCAGTTGCTATCTATGATACAATCATTGGTGCAGAAGCTAGCGAAGATTATAAACTTATGCAAAAGGGAATTACTTGGTTCCAAAAGAATTTCCCTAACCAATACTATACCCTACTAGATTAACACATAACATACATACCGGGTCGCTTTGCGACCCGGTCCAAGCTGCTAGCAGCTTGGTACTTATTTATTATATTAATAGAGGTACCAGACCAATTCCGAAAAAAGTAAATTAGTTATTTAGTAAAACCCTTTTATATAAAAGGGGTCCCACAACTCTAGGTTGAATTGCTTGATTTAGATAGTTAATGATGGTAAAAAACGTTTTGGTACCATAAGAGTTCTTATGCAAAATATTATAAAAAAAATTTTAAAAGAAAAAGATATAGATAATTTAGACCCTGAAACTAGACGTGAACTAAAAAGATATTTAGTGCAGCTAGATCAAAAACAAAAACATACTCAAATACAAACTGATTTTATGTCTTTTGTAAAACATATGTGGCCTGATTTTATTGAAGGTGAGCATCACAGAGTTATTGCAGAAAAATTTAATAGATTACGAAACGGTGATCTTAAAAGATTAATTGTAAATATGCCACCAAGGCATACTAAATCTGAGTTTGCATCTTTTTTATTACCTGCTTGGATGATAGGTGATAATCCAAAATTAAAAATTATTCAAGCAACCCACACAGCTGAACTTGCTGTAAGGTTTGGTCGTAAGGCAAAACACTTAATGGATAGCGAAGAGTACAAAGAAGTGTTTGACACTAGACTTATGGAAGACAGTAAAGCTGCTGGTCGCTGGGAAACAGCACAAGGCGGCGAGTACTTTGCAGTTGGTGTCGAAGGTGCTGTAACCGGACGGGGTGCTGACCTATTAATTATTGACGACCCACACTCTGAGCAAGATGCTATGTCTAGAAAAGCATTAGACCGAGCTTACGAATGGTACACAGCTGGACCTAGACAACGTTTACAGCCAGGTGGTCGTATTGTTTTAGTTATGACACGTTGGAACAAAGCAGATCTTACTGGTATGTTACAAGCAGCGCAAAAAGAACCTAAAGCTGACCAATGGGAAGTAGTAGAGTTTCCAGCTATCCTGCCATCAGGTAATCCTGTGTGGCCAGAGTATTGGGAGTTAGAACAACTAGAAGCAGTTAAAGCATCTGTTGCATTACCTAAATGGAATGCACAGTACATGCAAAACCCTACATCAGAAGAAGGCGCTTTGATTAAAAGAGAATGGTGGAAGAAGTGGCCAGAAGATAAAGGCATTCCATCTTGTGACTATGTCATACAATCTTACGATACTGCATTTATGAAAAAAGAATCTGCTGACTTTAGTGCTATCACTACGTGGGGAGTATTTAGAGAATCAGAAGATGCACCACAACAATTAATATTATTAGATGCTGTTAAGGAGAGATACGAGTTTCCTGATCTTAGACGAGAGGCACTAAAATTATATAAATACTGGGAACCTGAGATAGTATTGATTGAGGCCAAAGCTAGTGGATTGCCTCTAACATACGAATTAAGAAATATGGGAATCCCTGTAATTTCGTTTACACCTAGCCGAGGAAATGATAAACATACTAGAGTAAATTCTGTATCCCCGCTATTTGAGTCGGGACAAATTTGGGCGCCTGCACATTTGCAGTTTGCTCAAGAGGTCATAGAAGAATGCGCAGCATTTCCCTATGGCGACCATGATGACTTGGTTGATAGTACAACACAAGCTGTCATGAGGTTTAGGCAAGGTGGATTTATAAACCACCCAGAAGATTACAAAGAAGAGCCTCAACCAATAGAAACTAAGGAGTACTACTAGTTATGAAAACAATAATGGAAATTTTTAAACTGGCCACAAGGTTAAACATCAAACCTAAAGATGTAATTGGTATGGGTGGTGATATTGTTAAGATGGGTCAAAGTTTATTCAATACTAAAATTAATCCAAAGCTTACAGAGTTTGTAAACAAAAAAGGTAGACTTCCAGACAAGATAGTAGAAGAAATAAAAATACATATGAGATCTATGAAGAATGCATCAGAGTCTCAATTAGAGTTATTTAAACTAAATCTAAAAGATTTAGTTAATGCAAAATTCCCACCTAAAGCAGATGTGATCAAGATGCCAGTGTCTAGTAACAAGAAACTAGTACCTAGCGACAAGAGAATAGACAAAGAAGTAACTAAGATGATGGACGAAGATGGTCCAGTCGTTGCCTTAGAAAGTATTGTCAAAGGCAATACACCTATGAATAGCAGGAAGTATCTTGTCGATGAGATTAAGAGATATAATAAAACAGTTAGAACAGAAGATAAAACGGTTGACGAATTAAAAGAGATACTAATGCGATTAGATACCGACGGCATTCCTTTTGCAGACGGTGGTATCGCAAATCATTTTAGGAACAGATAATGGCCTATATACCTTGGTGGCAAAGATACGAAGCACCTACGTTCGCAGAACGTTTTGAGCTAGGTGGACTTGCTAGAGTAAGTTTTAAAGATGGACCAGAAAAATTTTTAGTTAAAGTAGGTAGTCCTAAAAAATTTGAAAATGTTATTGAACAAAAATTTATAGAAGTAATTGGAAGTAAGAATAGACCAGAAACTTATAAAAAAACAGGTGTAGAAAAAACTTTATATAAACCACAAATTGTTGTTGAAAACAAAGTAGTGCTAACTACTGATTTTGGGTCACAAGCAGATGCTATTGAAGCTGTAAAAAAATATAGAATTAAAAACCCAATTAAAAATGCACCGCCAGATTTAGAAACAATGGAAGCAACTAAAAAGAAAAAATATCTAGACAAAAGAGAAAGATCCGAAAAAATTAGTAAACGTGGAGGAGTTGAAACTTTTGAAACTGGTGACAAAGTAATTCACAAAGGGCACTCACAAAATATTGATAATCCAGATGTTAAAATAAAACCAAGTAATATTATTTATACACCACAAAAAATTAATCAATCTATGTCAGGATCTGAAGGGGAAGGTCGGTACACTGATCTTGATTATAAAATAGATGCAGCAGAAAATAAAATTAAGGAAATTAAAACTAATAAAAATTTATCTGAAAATGAAAAGAAAAAATTATTACAAATACAAGATAACAAATTAATGAAATATGTAGCTCAATCTGATGGTTATAAAACAGTTACTTTAAGTAATAACAAACCTTATGGAGAAGTTTTTCAAAAATCTAAATCTATGGACATGATGGATATATTTCCTGACATGACAGAAAAAGAAGCTAAAAAATTTGTTAACAAATATTTTAATGATGAAGGTAAATTAAAAGATAAATGGACTAAGGGAAATATTTCTGATGTAGATAAAGCAAATATTCAAAAAAGTTATATATTTTTAGAAAATATAAAAAGTGCAAAATCTAATGCTAAAAATGTTATTGGCAATGTAGACAAAGAATTTAAAAAATTTGGAATAACTTTAAATAAAGATCAAGTAAATAAAGCTAAAACTTTTTTAAGAAATGCCATGAACAAAGGACAAGATGTGTTTAAATTTATACCAAATAAATTTATAAGAAAAGGCGGGGGTACAGCAGCAGCCGCAATTGATTATGCTTTATTTCATTATTTATTTGGAGTGCCTAATACAGAAGCTCTTATTTCAGCTGGTGGATGGTTAAAAGGTTTAGATAAAGCCCCTCTTCAAAAAGCAATTCAATCAACTTCTGCAATAGCTGGAATGCAAGAAGAAGCTGCACCTCAAACTTTTAGAGAATTAGTTGGTTTACCTGGACCATATAAAGAAGATGATGTGGTTATGACAGAACGAATGAAATCAGCTGATAATTTTATGAATGAAGCAACTGGTGTACAAAAATACATACAACTTAAATCTGAATGAAAAATCCAACCCTTGTTAAAAACATGAAACATGTTAAATTAAAAGAGATACCACCATTAAAGGGCCCTGATCCTAGAGGCTTGATAAAAGATAAAAAACAGGATAAACCTATACTTTTGGAGAAAACAAATGGCAGAAATAGATAAAGGCTTACCGAACGTAAGACAAGAGATTAAAGTACCCTCAAAAGATGAAATGACAGAAGTAGCAACACAGCTACAAGAGTCTATGCCATCACCTGAGAATACTGAGATTAGAGAAAACGAAGACGGATCAGTAGACATTAACTTTGAACCAGGTGCTGTAGCACCGGAACAAGGGGAGAATCACTATTCTAACCTGGCAGACTTATTGCCAGATTCTGTTTTAGATCCTTTAGGTGCTGAGTTATACGGCAACTATACAGACTACAAAGAATCTAGAAGAGAATGGGAAAGATCTTACTCACAAGGGTTAGATCTTTTAGGTTTTCAATTTGAGCAAAGAACAAGACCTTTTCAAGGAGCATCAGGTGCAACACACCCGGTCCTTGCAGAAGCAGTTACACAATTCCAAGCGCAAGCTTACAAAGAATTATTACCTGCACAAGGTCCAGTTAGAACTCAAGTGTTAGGTAATTCTACAAGAGAAAAACAAGACCAAGCAGTCAGAGTTAAAAATTTTATGAACTATCAATTGATGGATGTCATGAAAGAATACGAACCTGAGTTTGATCAGATGTTATTTTATTTACCTCTTGCAGGATCTACTTTTAAAAAAGTTTATTATGACGATTTAATGGAACGAGCTGTATCAAAGTTCGTTACTGCAGATGACTTAGTGGTTCCGTATTCTGCTACCTCATTAGAGGATGCGGAAGCCATATGTCACGTAATTAAAATGTCAGGTAATGATTTACGTAAGCAACAAGTTGCAGGATTTTATAGAGATATAGAATTAGGCACACCTTACGCAGAAGAAACGGAACTTAAGAAAAAAGAACGAGAACTAGAAGGTACAAGAGCAAACGGTCAACAAAAGAATAATCCAATTTTTACGTTAATTGAATGTCATGTTAATTTAGATCTTGAAGGTTTTGAAGACAGAGGGGAAGACGGAGTCCCTACTGAAATTAAGATTCCATACATTGTAACTATAGACAATGGTACGCGAAAAATATTATCTATTCGAAGAAACTTTAGAGTAGATGATCCCAAAAAAGAAAAGATCCAATACTTTGTCCATTTTAAGTTTCTGCCGGGACTAGGTTTTTACGGTTTTGGATTGATCCATATGATTGGCGGTCTAACTAGAGCAGCCACGTCTGCTCTTCGTCAACTTATAGATGCAGGTACGTTATCGAACTTGCCATCAGGATTTAAACAGAGGGGTATCAGAGTTAGAGATGATGCCCAATCTCTGCAACCAGGTGAGTGGCGTGATGTCGACGCTCCTGGTGGATCTTTAAGGGATGCTTTTATGAACCTGCCTTACAAAGAACCATCACAAACTTTATTACAGTTGATGGGAATTTGTGTAGATGCAGGACAGAGATTCGCGTCCATTGCTGACATGCAGGTTGGGGACGGGAACCAACAGGCCGCTGTTGGAACAACCGTAGCTCTTTTAGAACGTGGTTCAAGAGTAATGTCAGCAATCCATAAGCGATTGTATGCATCAATGAAAACAGAGTTTACTTTGTTGTCAGATGTATTCTCAACTTATCTACCACCGGTTTATCCATACGATGTAGTGGGTGGAGAAAAACAAATTAAACAAACAGACTTTGATGCAAAAGTAGATATACTTCCTGTTGCTGATCCTAATATATTTTCATCAACACAAAGAGTTGCTATTGCACAAACAGAATTACAGTTAGCTCAGTCTAACCCACAAATGCATAATCTATATGAAGCGTACCGAGATATGTACGAAGCATTAGGAGTTAAAAATATTGATCAAGTACTACCACCTCCTCCACCGCCGGCACCTAAGAATCCAGCGTTGGAACACATAGATGCATTAGCAGGTAAACCTTTCCAAGCGTTTACTGGACAAGATCACCAAGCACATATCGCAGCTCACGTTGCGTTTATGTCAACTAACATGGCTAAGAATAATCCACAGATTATGGCGTCGTTAGAAAAAAATATATTTGAACACATTGCATTGATGGCCGATGAACAAGTACAAATGGAAATGCAAGAACAAATTGTTAAGATACAAGAGTTACAACAACTAATGCAAATGAATCCACAAGCAGGACAAAACCCAGAAGTCAAAGGCGAGATGGATAGATTACAAATTGATCTTGAAGCTAGAAAAGCAACATTGATTGCAGAGATGATGGCTGACTTCTTAGCAGAAGAAAAGAAAATTAGTGGAGACTTTGGTAATGATCCAATTGCTAAATTAAGAGCAAGAGAGTTAGATCTAAAAGCTCAAGACAATATGAGAAAAATGAAAGAAGATGAAGCTCGTATAAATTTAGATAAGAGCAAAATCTTAATGAACAGAGATATTCAAGATGAGAAGATGCAACAGAATGAAGAACTAGCATTACTGCGTGCAGCTACTTCTATTGAAAAACAAAAGATGTCAAATCGTGCAAAAGCAAAAACTGATGCAACAAAAAGATTTGATGTCACTAAACTAAAAGGACCAAGGAGTTAATATGGCAAAAAAAGGCTTATATGCAAATATAAATGCAAGAAAAAAAGCTGGTACTTCAAGACCAAAGTCTGAAAGTACTATTACAAAAAAAGCTTATAAAAACATGCAAGCTGGTTTTCCTAACAGTAAGAAAAATAAAGGGAAAGCTTAATGTTATACACCAAGGGTATGGGTGCTGTTAGACAGCAATTCAGAAAAGGAGGCTCACCGGCTTGGACAAGAAAAGAAGGTAAGTCAGAATCTGGAGGATTGAATGAGAAGGGACGTAAATCTTACGAGAAAGCGAATCCTGGATCAAATCTAAAAGCCCCACAACCTGAAGGTGGATCAAGAAAAAAATCTTTCTGCGCGCGTATGAAAGGTATGAAGAAAAAATTAACATCTAGTAAAACAGCTAACGATCCTGATTCAAGAATCAATAAAGCATTAAGGAAATGGAAATGTTAAGTAATGGTATTTTAGACATTGAAGATACAGAAGGCGAAGAAATTTCTTTAACAGCCGAAGCACCTCAACTTACAGAAGAAGAAAAATTAAGAATAGAATCTGAAGATGAAGAAGATGGAGAAAAAAGAATTGATTTGTTTGCATCTGAAGATGGAGAAGCTGATCCATTAAATAAATTACTTATGGCAGAAGATGGCATTTCAACTTTGTTTATGAAAAAAGGTGGACGTATAAATTTTGATAGTGGAGGTTCTGCTCTACAGAAATTAAAACAAGAGATTGTAGAGAGTATGAAACCTTATGCTCCAGGTGTGCCAGAAAGCAAACTTCAAATAATAGTTAAAGATATTAATCTTGGCATGACAACTGAAGAAGCTCAAGCATCAGCAGTGTCAAATTTTCAAAAATTATTTGGTATGGCTGATGGTGGTCGTGTTTCATTTAGAGGCGGTGGTCAAGATGCATCATCAGATGATTTTGGAGGTAGTAGTGATCAAGGAGAAACTTCTTCTGATTCTGGTTTTAGTGGTGGTAATAATAATAATAATAATAATAATAATAATAATGACAATCAAGGCTCTGATCAAGGGCATTCAAGATTTGATGTTGGTTCTGGATATTATGGAGAAACGGTAACTAATAAGGGTGGAAGTGGTGATACAATTACTAATACTCCTGAAGTTTTTTATGATGATGAAATTACAAGAAAAAGTCCTATTGAAAGAGTTAAAACTAATTATACTGATAGAAAAAATAAGTTTGTAAAAACACAAAGAAAAGATGCTTTAATGCTTATGGCTAAAACAGCATTTTTTGGAATTGGTCCTTATGGTGTATATGATTTTGCAAAAAAACAAAACCAAAAGAAAACTGATTACATAAACAGTGTAAAAAAAGACATAGAAAAATTAAAAGAATTAGGAATTCCAGAATACAATCCTCATACAGACACGCTTATTCAAACGTTAGAACAAGATATTTTAGATCTTACTCAACCTAAAGACAAAGAAGAAAAAAAAGATGATAGTGATACTCCAGTAACAGAGTTAATAGCTGCATCTACAGAAACTATTGAAGACAGAGACGAAACAGATATATTTGATGTATGGGATAGAATTAAAGCAGGTCAAGCAAAAAGAGCTATGTTAGTAGAAAAAGACATTATTCAAGATAATGAACCATTACCAATAACAAAAGAATCAGTATCTTCACAGTTATTAAATAATGGTGGACTTGCAAATTTATTTAGAGTAAAAACACAGTAATAGGAGAAAACTATGAGAAATGATTTTGGAAACAGACCTTATTCAGTAAGATTTCCGTACGGAAACGATGGAAGTTCTAAAAAGAAACAAGGTTACAACGCAAGACTTGACGAATCACTAGGAGCTAGAGATGGCAAAGAGTCAACTAAATCTCAATCTATGAAGTCTAGAAGAGATGAATCAAAAGGCATGGAGAAAGCTATGGGTAAAAGAGCTTATTCTTCTGTCGGAACAATGGATAAATAATTATGCCAAATACAAGAAGAATGAACAGATTAGAGGAACTTGGAAGAGTAGACTCTGAAAAAGCTGATACTAAAAAGGGTAAAAAAAATTTAAAAGCTGAGAAAAAAAGAATCGTTAGAGAATTAAGAAAAGGTGGTGGGATGTCTCAAAGAGGATTAGGAAAAGCTTTTAGAGGAGGAGGATTAGCATAATGAAAGATTGGGAAAAAGGATCTGGTTATGTTAAAGAACCAAAAGTAACTGTAGGACCTGGAATTACAAAAGACGGTTGTGCTACAGGTGGAGTTGAAATCGAAGCAACTAATCCACAAGAATCACAAACAGTTGATGTCAGAGGAACTAAAAGATTAAGAGCTGATAAAAAACCAGTTAAGGCAACTTGGTATTAACTTATGGCTTGGTTTAGCCTAGCAAAAATCGCATTACAAGCCGGTGGTAAAATTTACGCTAACAGACAAAAAGCAAAAGTTGCTATGTCTGATGCACAACTTTTACACGCAGAACGTCAAGCTCGTGGTGAGGAAGCTTACCAGGGTAAACTTCTAGAAGCACGTCAAACAGATCTTAAGGACGAATTTGTACTCGTAATTATTTCAGCGCCCATCATTGTGCTAATGTGGGCAGTGATGTCAGACGATCCGGCAGCTATGGAAAAAGTAAAATTATTTTTTGAGTATTTCCAGTCGCTCCCGTCATGGTTTACAAATTTGTGGATTTTAGTCGTTGCGAGCATTTTTGGAATTAAGGGAACTCAAATCTTTAGGAACGGTGGAGGCAAAAAATAATGGCTTGCTGGCAAGGATACACTCAAAAAGGAATGAAGAAAAAAGGTAAAAAATTAGTCCCTAATTGTGTAAAAAGAACAAAAGCAGCCGATGGTGGTTTAACAAAAGTATCTGGATACAAACCTGTAATGGGAAACAATAAGTTTGGTTACCCAAGTGGTGGTATCTCAGTTAAAAGTTTTAAAGGTGGTGGAATAGCTGTCAAAGGTTTTGGCAGAGCTTTCACTAATAGATAATGGACGGCGTACAATTAATTTATAAATTAAAAAAACAAATAGAAGAAACACAGAAGTCTGTGCAAACCTATCTACTAAATGGACAGGTTGACAATTTTGAAAAATACCAGTATATGGTAGGACAGCTTCGTGCTTACGAAGCAATTTTACAGGAAATCTCTACCCTGCTAACAAACAAGGAGCCAGAAGAAAATGAAAACAGAACAGTCATCGATATTAACACCAAACAATAATCTTATTGGTGTAAAAAAATCAAAAGAAGAAAAAGTTACAGAAGAGTCAACAAAATTACCACAACCTACAGGTTGGCGTATGTTAGTCCTTCCATTTAAAATGAAAGAAAAAACAAAAGGTGGAATTATAATGGGACAAGATACATTAGAAAAACAACAGGTAGCATCACAGTGTGGAAATGTCTTAGCAATGGGGCCAGATGCATATGGAGATAAACAAAGATTTCCAGATGGGCCTTGGTGCAAAGTTGGAGACTGGGTAATGTTTGCGCGTTATGCAGGATCTAGAATAAAAATAGAAGGCGGTGAAGTTCGTTTGTTAAACGACGATGAAGTTTTAGCAACAATCAAGAATCCAGAGGATATCTTGCATGAATATTAAACATAGGAGAACTTATGCCAGAAGATAAGAATAAAGAACAGATGATTGATCTGCCATCAGATGGACCTGATACAGAAGTTATCTTACCTGAAGAAACGGTTAAAGAAGGAGCACAAAATGTTGATGTTCCTGAAAAAAAACCAGAAGGAGAAGTAGAAGTTGTAGAGGAGAAAAAAGAAGAAGCTCCAAAAGAACTTATACAAGAAGAGAAACAAGAAACAGCTACAGAAGAAAAACCGAAACAAGAATCAGAATTAGATGAGTATAGTGATGGAGTTAAAAAAAGAATTGCTAAACTTACAAAGCGTATGCGTGAGTCTGAACGTCAAAGAGATGAAGCAACAAAATATGCACAATCTGTTTTAAGAGAACAAAGATCTTTAAAAGATAGATTATCTAAATTAGATACAGGATATGTATCTGAAATGGAAAGTAGAATTACTTCAGGTCTTGAAGCTGCTAAAGGTAAACTTAAGCAGGCTAGAGAAGATGGAAGTATAGAAGCCGAAATTGATGCACAAAAAGAAATTGCTAAATTAGGTTACGAAGAAGCTAGATTGGCTGATATGAAAGTCAACCAAGAAGCAGACAAAAAGAAGAATGAATTAAATAATAAACAAACAACTAATATTCAACAAGAACGGCCTCAGACACCAAAACCTGATGCAAGAGCTACTGAATGGGCAGAACAAAATGCTTGGTTTGGTAAGGATAATGCTATGACTTATACAGCATTTGATTTGCATAAGAAAATGGTAGAAGAGGAAGGTTATGACCCACAATCGGAAGATTATTATGGTGAATTAGATAGAAGAATAAAGCTTGAATTTCCCCATAAGTTTGGTAATAATACAGAACAATCGACTAAGCCTACACAAACTGTAGCTTCGGCTACGCGAAACGTAAAAAGAGGCACTGGTCGCAAAACTGTGAGACTCACATCATCACAAGTAGCAATTGCTAAAAAATTGAATGTGCCACTTGAAGAATATGCTAAACAAGTAAACGTAGAGGAGTAATAAAGCATGACTAAATCTAAACCTGAAACAGAAGTTTCAAAAGTTACGGAGGAAGTAAAAAAAGACTCACGCGCGTCTGAAACAAGGGAAGCTACTAAGCGACCTGTTGAATGGACACCACCCTCATCTTTAGATGCACCACCTGCGCCGGATGGTTTTCGACACAGATGGATAAGAGCTGAAAGTTTAGGCTTTGACGACACTAAAAATATTTCTGGTAAATTAAGATCAGGATACACATTAGTAATGGCTTCAGAGTATAAAGATTCAGGTTATCCAATAGTTGAAGATGGCAAACACAAGGGAGTGATCGGAGTCGGAGGTCTGTTGCTGGCCAGAATACCAGAAGAGGTCGCGAAGGCACGTCAAAAGTACTATAGTGAAAAAGCTAAAGAACGAGACGATGCAGTTCACAACGATCTACTGAAGGATCAGCATCCGAGCATGCCTATCAGCAATGATAGCCGCTCTAGCAAATCTTTCGGTGGTAAGTAAAAGTTTTTTAACAATTACTATCAACGAATTTAAATTAACCGCACTGGAGGCCCGCAAGGGCAGGTGCATACGGAGGAAAATAATATGGCTAATAAAGACGCCGCTTTCGGTCTTAGACCGTTAAAGACAGTTGGTCAGCAAGACGATTCCACTGGAATGAGTTCTTATAATATTAGTCCGGGTGATGCGAGTGTAATATTCCAAGGTTCTTTAGTAGGTTCGCCTGCTACAGGTACTGGATATGTAGACTTACAAACAGCTGGTTTAGTATTAAACTTAGGAGCGTTCTGGGGAACATTCTACAATGACCCAACTACATTAAAACCTACGTTCAAAAACTATTACCCAGGATCAGTCACTCCACCTAACGGTGGCGCGGTTGAAGCATTTGTGTATGACAGTCCAGCACAAATGTACGAAATCCAATCTGATAATGCAGGTGCTTCAGCACAAACTGACATTTTCAAATGTGCGGATTTAGCTGGTACAAGTGGTTCAACTTTGAACGGAGTAAGCTCAATGGAACTAGGGGACAGTACTCTAGGTACAACTGGGCAATTCAAAATAATCGGAGTTTCAAGAGACCCTGAAAACAATGATCTCGGATCAGCAAACGTCAACTGGCGTGTAATGTTGAATGAATCATTATTAGGATCTGGAACTGCCGGGGCAGCATAAGGAGAATAAATTATGGCAATATCACGACAACAACTCGTAAAAGAGCTTGAGCCAGGTTTAAATGCCTTGTTCGGCCTTGAGTATAAAAGATATGATTCAGAGCATAAAGAAATTTATACTACTGAAACATCTGACAGAGCTTTTGAAGAAGAAGTAATGTTATCTGGATTTGCGAATGCATATGTGAAACCTGAGGGTGGAGCAGTTGCGTACGACAATGCACAGGAAACATTTACTGCAAGATACACTAACGAAACAGTGGCTCTTGCATTCGCTTTAACTGAAGAAGCAATGGAAGACAACTTGTATGATAGACTTTCGTCTAGATATACAAAAGCACTAGCGAGATCTATGGCTAACGCTAAACAGATCAAAGCAGCAAACCCACTAAACCAAGGTTTACCAACTACGGATAACTTTGATTCAGGTGATGGTGTTTCTTTGTTCAACGTAGCTCACCCAACTATCGCTGGTTCTTTCAAAAACACATTAACGGTACAAGCAGACCTTAACGAAACATCGTTAGAACAAGCAATGATCGACATTGCTGGTATGACTGATGAGAGAGGTCTTAAGATTGCAGCTAGAGGAATGAAAATGATTGTTCCTTCTGAAAACCAATTCAATGCTGAAAGACTTATGAAGTCTCAAGGTAGAGTTGGAACTGCAGACAATGATATAAATGCTTTAAGATCTATGGGAATGATTCCTGAAGGTTACAGAGTAAATCATTATCTTACAGATATTGATTCTTGGTATATCATTACAGACGTGCCGAATGGTATGAAGTACTTTGAAAGACTACCTATCCAAACTAAAATGGAAGGTGACTTTTCAACTGGTAACGTTAGATACAAAGCTAGAGAAAGATACTCGTTTGGAGTATCAGACCCTAGAGGTATCTTCGGTTGCGAGGGTGCATAATATCAAATAAAATTAGGGGCCGCCTCAAAACGGCCCCTTTTTAATTTATAAGGTGTGAACATGAAAAAATTCCTAGTAAACATATATGCGTACGATTATCACGGTAGATTTGAAGTAAAATCTAACGATGATCGCATTTCTCTTGAACAAGCAATAGTTGACAAATTAGGAGAAAATGATATTATATGGGAATCAACGGGAATGTTTGCAGATATTCCCTATCGAATAACTTATGAGGAAGTTAATGATGATACAAGACCTATACAAACAAAAAAGGTCCTTGGAGTTGAAGTGGGAACAGGAGCATCTATCTAATGGTAGATATACTCTTGAAATGGTCAGAATTGATGACAAAGTTAAACAAATCATTACTGACATTAAGCTGGAAGAAGCAGCTGTTGCCCATAGGCAGAATATTATTGAAGGTGCCGCTCCACAAGTTTCTGTAGCTACTTAATAAAAAGCTACATCGTTGGAAAAAATTCACTCCACATTACAGGCTCTCTTGCACTCTACTAAAATCTAGTATATAAATTAATCACTATGCAATTAACAATAGAACATAGACGCGTATAGTCGACGGCCTAGAGACTATGTTCACAAACTAGGAGAATATAATTATGGCACAAACTACATTTTCGGGACCAATTAAAGCTGGACCGATTTCACACACAACTGGTACAGTTGTTGGAACAGACGTAAAAAACACTGGTCATGTTGTAATGTCTCAATCTGCAGAGATTAAGCATACTAATACAACTGATTTATCAACTAACATTGTTTTACCTGCAAAATCACACATCATAGCTATCGACGTTAACGTTGAAGTAGCATTTAATGGTGGTGGTGCTGACACTTTAGATGTTGGTATCGTGGGTAACTCAGACTTATATGTTGACAACGCAGACGTTTCAGCAATAGGTCCAGTAGCATTAGGAGTAACGGGTCTTTGTACAAATTGGAGAAACGTTGGAACATCTGATGTTAGAGTCGCAATGAAATACATCGACGCTGGTGGCGGAGCTGGAGCTGGAAGAGCAAGAGTAACAATTACTTACACTCAAGCTAACGATCACAGTTTATAATAAATAATTTGGTGCTCCTTCGGGAGCACCTTTAATAAGGAGAACAAATTATGGCAGGCGGAGGATCATTTTCAAGTGACCAAACAACCTTACACATGGATACTATTGGTTCTAATACTTTATCAAGAGCTGGTAGAGCTAGAATTACTTCTATTCAAGGAAAAGGAATAGCAAGTTCTGTTTTAAAGTTTCACGATTGTGCAACTGCAGGCGCTGCAACTTCTGGTAATTTAGTGGCTACATATAAATATAACACTGAGGGTCTAGAGGTATATGTTCCTGGTTCAGGTATTTTATTTAAAGAGGGAATAGTATTTCATCTAACTGGATCAAGTGGAAGCGTTACTGTAACAATAACAGGAGCGTAACATGGCTAACACTACTTCCGGAACTACTACGTTTGGGAAAAATTTTGCAATAGATGATATTGTAGAAGAAGCTTACGAACGTATTGGTATAAGAGGAGTTTCAGGGTATCAGTTAAAAACTGCACGAAGATCTTTAAACATTCTTTTTCAAGAATGGGCAAATAGAGGAGTACATTTATGGGAAATAGCAGATGGGTACTTGACTCTTGTTGCTGGAACTAATGAATACATTGGTTTTAGATCTAGCGGTGATGGTACATCGACATTATTAGATAGTGCCGGTGCAGCTTTGTATAGTGTAGATGATGTTTTTGAAGCTTCTTATAGAAGTAGTGCAGGTACAACAAGTCAATCAGATAGTCCATTAACAAAAATTTCTAGATCAACATATTCTTCTTTATCAAATAAATTAGCACAAGGACAACCATCACAATATTGGGTTCAAAGATTTATAGATAAAGTTACTATTACTTTATACACAACACCAAGTTCTAGTCAGGCTGGTAGTAGAGTACAATTTTATTACATGAAAAGAATTGATGATGCAGGTGATTATACTAATGCAACAGATGTTCCTTACTATTACATTCCTTGTATGTGTGCAGGTTTAGCTTATTATTTAAGTTTAAAATATGCACCAGACAGAACACAAAATTTAAAACTTCTATACGAAGATGAACTATTAAGAGCGGAGGCAGCGGATGGGTCAAGCAACAGTACGTTTGTTACACCTAAGACCTACTATCCTAGCGTTTAATTATGGCAAGATATGCACAAGGAAAATACGCACTAGCAATATCTGACATTAGTGGCCAAGCATTCCCATGGAATGAAATGGTTACACAATGGAATGGTTTATTTGTACACTATTCTGAATTTGAATCTAAACAACCACAACTAGATCCTAAACCAAGTCAAGCAGATCCAACAGCTTTACCTAAAACAAGACCACAACAACCACCACCAGATACATTAAGATTTTTAAATTTTAATCCTTTAAGAACGTTTGCTGCAGGTTCACCAATTGTAAATGTATCTTCGATAAATCACGGAAGAAATTATGGAGACACTGTAAGATTTAGAGGAGCGCCAACAACTAGTTCTGCTGCTTCTACTGATCCACAATTTAGTAATATTGCAAACATTGATGGAATCACTGGCGCAACTATTTGTCAAGCTGCTGGTTATACAATTAATCCTGGTTTGTATACTAGTTTTACAACAACATTAAATGGAGCTATCGATGCAACTACAACAGATGTTATCTTAACAAGTGTAACTGGATTTAATGGAGTTACAACATCTCCGTTTGAACCAACAATTGCAAATCCAAGTGGCACTCCAACATATGGTGCATTAGTCGGAACAGAAATTATTAGTTATACAGGTGTGGGTCCTGCAAATAATATTCAACAAACTTTTTCTGTTAAAGTTGTAAATACTGCAAGTGGTAATAAATATTACATAGACAACGTACAACAAGATACTTTAAATTTTATTAAAACTGGCACATATACTTTTAGTCAAACTGATTCTACTAATGAAACTCACCCTTTAAGATTTTATACAGCTGCAGATAAAACTGGCGGAGAGTATACAACTGGAGTTACAACATTTGGTACTCCTGGAGTTACTGATGGTGCATACACAAGAATAGTTGTAGATAGTTCAGCTCCTGCAACATTATATTATCAATGTTCAAGTCATGCTGAAATGGGTGGTCAAATTAATGTAACAGAAGTTACAGACAATCAATTAACAGGTGTCACAAGAGGAGCATTTGGGTCTACAGCTGCTGCTCACAATTCAGGTGTTGCAGTAAGACTATTATTAACACCAGCAAACAATTATTATTTTACAGCAGGCAGCAATGCAACTACTGGACAAATCAATGGAGGAGGGTATAATGTATCTTCAGGTCCGGTAACATTAAAAACAATAGGACCACAGGCATAATATGGCATACACTTTAACAAACTTACAAGATGATATAAAATCATACACAGAAGTAGACAGCACTGTTTTTACTGAAGCTGTTTTAAATCGATTTATCCAAAATGCAGAAGAAAGAATTTTTAGATCTTTTGATGCAGATATGGAAAGACACTATGCTACATCAACTACAATTATTGGAAATAGATATGTAACAATTCCATCAGATTTAAGAGTTATCAGATATGTGCAACTTAAAGATTCCTCTGGCAATCAAGTTTATTTAGAGCAAAGAGATCCTAGTTACATAGCTACTTATTACGATACACCTGGGACTGCATCTAGTACACTTCCTAAATACTATGCTAATTGGGACGAGAATTATTGGGTTATTGCCCCTACGCCTAATGCAGCTTACGAAATTACTTTAGCCTACAATAAAAATCCAGTTAGCTTAACTGACGCTACAAAAAGCACAACAGGCACTTATTTGTCGAATAAATATCAAGACTTAATTTTATATGCTTCCTTAGTAAATGCATATGCATACTTGAAAGGACCTCAAGATATGTTACAATACTATGGAGCAGCTTATAAAGAAGCTTTAGAAACGTATGCTACTGAGCAAATTGGTCGTAGACGCAGAAACGAATATCAAGATGGTGTTATTCGTCTTCCTATTAAATCGGAATCACCATCAAGTTATTAAAGGAGATAAAAAAATATGGCAAACGTAATACCATTCGCATTTAGAGGAGAACTCTTTTCGGGAACTCATAATTTTTCGTCTGGCGGTAACGCATTTAAAATAGCTTTGTATACTTCTAATCCGTATACAACTTCAAGCACAGCATACGATACAACTAACGAAGTTAGTGCTTCGGGTGGAAGTAACTATACAGCAGGTGGAGAATCTTTAGGTTCTCAAGCTGTTGCATCTTCAACAGCAGTTGCTTCAGTAGACTTTGCAGATGCCACTTGGTCATCAGCAACTTTTACTGCAGCCTTTGCAGCTATTTATAATGATACCAACGCGGATAAGTTATGTGTTGTGTTAGATTTTGGAGGAAATAAAACTGCTACTAACGGCACGTTTAAAATTACTTTCCCTGATCCAGCAACACCAGCTAATGCAATTATAAGTATGGCTTAAGGAGAAAATTTATGGCTTTAGTAATAAATGACAGAGTAAAAGTTACAAGCACAACTACTGGTACAGGTGCAATGGCACTTGGTTCAGCAGTAACTGGTTTTGAAACTTTTGCAGCAGGAATAGGAAATAATAATACAACTTACTATTGTATTTTTAATCAAGGAACTACAGAATTTGAAGTTGGACTTGGTACACTAGATGGATCAAGTGCAAACTTAACTAGAACTACAGTTATCTCCAGTTCTAATTCAGATTCAGCAGTTAGTTTTACTAGTGGTACAAAAGATGTATTTTGTACTTTACCTGCAAGTAAATCTGTTTATTTAGATGCTACAGGAAACCCAGTAGGAGCAGCGTCAGCTGGCTTTGCATTAGCAATGGCCGTGGCGTTATAATTAGGAAAAAAATATGGCACAAGATTTTAGAAACACTTTAAACCGAGTAATTGGAACAGGCGATACTACTATTTTAACTGCAGGAAATTATGATGCAGTTATAGGAATTAGATGTTGTAATGTTTTAACAACAACAATTAAAGTTGATGTTAAAATTGCAAAAGGCGGAGCTGACTACTTTTTAGCAAAAGGAGTTGTCATTCCACCAAACTCAGCTATCGAATTAATCCAAGGCGGAGCAAAGATTGTTTTAGCAAGTGGTGATGTATTAGAAGCAGTTAGTGATACAGCAAGTTCACTAGATGTTGTTTTATCTTACATCGACACAATTAGTTCGTAGGAGGAATTATGACGGCAGTAGTAAATGGAATCCAATACATCGGAGGGCAATACGCTCCCGATGAATTTATAAAAAATCAAGCGCAAACCATCGATGGTACGCAAACAATTGAAAGTGCGGTTCTTGCAGGACCCATCACTATTCCTGCAACAATAACAGTAACAGGAACGTTGGTAATAGTTTAATGAGTAAAATAGAAGTAAATACAGTCGAACCACAATGCGGAACTACCTTAACACTAGGTGCTTCTGGTGATACAGTAACTCTTGGAACTGGTGCTAGTCAATCAGGTTTTGGTAGAACAGGCACAGTAGATTGGAATACAACTAAAAAAACAGGTGATTTTACAGCTACAAATGGCGATGGTTTTTTTGTTGATACTGGTTCTGGAGCAGTAACTGCAACTTTACCAGGTTCACCAAGTGCAGGAAATATTGTAGCTTTTTCAGATTACGATGGAAATTTTGGAACTAACAATTTAATTCTTGCTAGGAATGGATCTAATATAAATGGTGATGCATCAAATTTTACTGTATCTAAAAATAATGTATCGTTGCAACTTATTTATGTAGATGCAACAGAAGGATGGAGAATTGTATTAACAGGTTCTTTAACAGGAGAAGGATTAGTAGAGGGTTTTGTTACAGCTAGCGGTGGAACAGAAACTACTTCAGGAAATTGTAAAATTCATACATTTACAGGACCAGGAACTTTTACAGTTAGTAGTACAGCCTGTACACCTGCAAACAATGTAGTTTCTTATATAGTCGTCGCTGGAGGCGGAGGCGGTGGTGGTTATACAGGTGGTGGTGGAGCCGGAGGTTTTAGAGAGGACAAAAGTCCTGCTACACCTTATACAGCATCTCCTTTAGATGGTGCTGGAGCTATTACAGTTACTGCACAAGGTTATCCAATTACAGTAGGTGGTGGTGGAGCTGGTGGTGCAGCTAATGCAAATAAAGGAAGTAATGGAGTAAATTCAGTATTTTCAACAATAACGTCTACAGGTGGTGGAGGCGGTGCAGGTGATACTGCGCCAACAAGAGATGGAAGTCCAGGTGGATCAGGAGGAGCTAATGCATATATTCCAACTAACCCAGTTTTAGGAAGTCAAGGAGCAGGAAACACACCTCCTGTAAGTCCGCCACAAGGAAACCCGTCAGGAAATACAAATAGTGACCAAGCAACTTATACTACTGGTGGTGGCGGTGGTGGTGCAACAGCAGCAGGTGGTAATGCTTCAGCACCCACAGGTGCTCCAGGTGGAGCCGGTGCAACAACAAGTATTAATGCAACGCCAACAGCTTTTGCTGGTGGTGGTGGCGGTGGATCAGATGCAGCAAAAGACGTAGGTTGTGGTGGAGCTGGCGGCGGAGGAAAAGGAACTAGTCCAGTAATCGGAACGCCTGCCCCTCAAAGAGCTGGAACAGCTAACACTGGTGGTGGCGGTGGCGGTGGAGTAGGTTCAGGTCCAACTGTAGGTGCTGGTGGTTCAGGAGTAGTAATAATTAGGTATAAATATCAATAATTATGACAAGTAAAATTAAAGTAGATAATATAAATAAAGTTTCAGATGATTCAAACATCATCAATAAATGTGGTACAACAGTAACTGTTGGAGCTGCTTCTGATGGAGTTAGAACAGGTGCAAATAATTTACAAGCATCAGACGGTGGAAATTTAATTAGTCAATCTGGGACAACAATAACTTTGGGTGCTTCAGGTGATACTATTACTTTAGCATCGGGTGCAAGTCAAACAGGATTTGGTAGAACAGGAACTGTTGATTGGCAAACAACTCCTAAAACAGGAGATTTTACAGCAGCAAATGGTGAAGGTTATTTTGTTAATACAACATCAGGCGCTATAACAATGACTATGCCATCTGGTTCAGCAGGTGCAATAGTTTCAATACAAGATTACAATAAAACTTTTGATTCAAATTTTTTAACAATAACTCCTGCAAGTGGAGAAAAAATTAATGGTGGTACTGCTGATGGTGATCTATCTATAAACACAGAAGGTCAAGGTTTAACTTTTGTTTATGTAGATGCAACAGTTGGTTGGAAAACAGTACACGAAAATGAATTTACAAAAGGTGGATCAAGTTTTATAACAGCAACTGGAGGAACAGAATCAACAACTGGTAATTTTAAAATTCATAAATTTACTGGACCTGGAACTTTCACAGTGACCGGTGCTGGTGGTGGCACACCATGTGCACCTTCTAATGTTGACTATTTAGTAGTAGCTGGTGGTGGATCAGGTGGCGGTCGTTATGGCGGCGGCGGTGGTGGTGGAGGCTGGAGAGCCTCTTCAGGCACAACTTCAGGATCTTATTGTGCAGGACCAGCTCCTTTAACAAGCCCTGTTTCTGCTTTACCAATTTCAACTCAAGCATATTCAATTGTAGTAGGTGGCGGAGGTGCAGGTGTTCCTGATTGTAATAGTCCTGGAGGAACAGGAAGTGTTTCAAGTTTTTCAACAGTAAGTTCTGCTGGTGGTGGTGGCGGTGCTGGACAAGGAGCAAATGGAGTTGCTGGTGGATCTGGTGGTGGCGGATCGTGGAATTCAGGTAGTGGTGGAACTGGTGGATCAGGTAATACACCTCCCGTTACTCCTCCTCAAGGAAGTTCTGGAGGTCAAGGACATGGTCCATCTTCTCCATACGCAACAGCCGGTGGTGGTGGAGCAACGGAAAACGGTATAAATGCTACACCTTCTCCTCCTACAGCAGGTAGAGGTGGTGCTGGAGCAGCATCTTCTATATGTGGTAGTCCAATATCTTATTCTGGTGGTGGCGGAGGAAGTGGTGAAGGTGCACACGGTGTAACTGCTGGAGGTGCTAGCCCTTGTGGTTCAGGGACAGCTGGTTCTAATACTAATGCACCAGCAAGTAGTGGAGCAGCAAATAGAGGTGGTGGTGGCGGCGGAGCTTTTTATCCAGGACCAAGTAGTGTTAGTGGAACAGGTGGTTCAGGTGTGGTAATAATAAGGTACAAATTTCAATAGGTAAATTATGAGTGAAGTAAAAGTAAATAAAATTAGCCCACGATCCGGAACAACGGTAACTCTAGGTGATAGTGGTGATACGTTCACAATTCCTAGTGGTGCAACAATTAATAATCAAGGTACAGCAACAAACTTTGGTGCAACAGGTTCGGCGTCTTGGGTAACAACAGTTAAGACAGGAGATTTTACGGCAGTAGCTGGTGAAGGATATTTTGTAAATACAACAAGTGGTGCAATTAATGTAACCCTTCCAGCAGGAACTCCAGGAGCTGTTGTTGCAATAAAAGATTACGCAGACACTTTTGATACAAACACAGTAACATTAGTTAGAAATGGTTCAGATAAAATTGGTGGTTCAGCTATTAATGCAACTTTAGGTGAAGAAGGTATAGCTGTCACATTAGTTTTTGTAGATTCAACACAAGGTTGGTTAGTAACTGATTCTGGTCTACAATCAGAAGCACCAACAGCACAATTTATTACAGCAACTGGTGGAACAATAACAACAGTAGATACAAATTTTAAAGTTCATACATTTACAGGTCCTGGTACTTTTACAGTATGCTCTACAGGTAATGCAGCAGGATCAAATACAGTTTCTTATGTGGTAATTGCAGGTGGTGGTAGTGGAGCTGCTAATAGAGGCGGTGGTGGTGGAGCAGGTGGTTATCGAGAAGGATTAGGAGTAAATGATTCTTATGCAGGTGCGCCTACAAGAAATCCCACAGGTGTTCCAGTTACTGCACAAGGTTATCCAATTACAGTTGGTTCTGGTGGAGCTTCAGTTTCTAGTCCCCCTTACGATGTATCAGGAAATGATGGATCTAATTCAATTTTTTCAACAATAACATCTACAGGTGGTGGCGGTGGTGGTTATTGTGCAACAGGAAGAAATGGAGGTTCTGGCGGTGGTGGCTCATATCCTGGTCCTTTTAGTGCTGGTGGATCAGGAAATACACCTCCTGTTAGTCCACCTCAAGGTAATGATGGAGGAACATCTAGTTCATCAAATAGTGGATCTGGTGGTGGAAGTGCTGGAGCTATTGGAGGCGCATCGTCTGACTGCACAGCAGGAAACGGTGGTGCAGGAGTATCCTCAACCATTAACGGAACACCAACATTAAGAGCTGGTGGCGGTGGTGGTTCAGGAAATTCAAGCGGTGGCGCAGCTGGTCCCGGTGGAGGTGGAACAGGTTTTGCAGGCACTCCAGGTGGATCTAATCCAAATGATGATGCAACAGTTAATACTGGTGGTGGCGGTGGTGGTTCAAGAGGTGCATCTTCAGGAGCTGGTGGTTCTGGAATAGTAATAATAAGGTATAAATTTCAATAGTTGAATGATAATTAAAAATAAGATATAAGGAGAAACATTATGGCACATTTTGCAAAACTAGGAGCTAACAGTAAAGTTATTCAAGTACTAACTTTGAATAATGGTGATATGTTAAACGCTGATG
>WLWG01000332.1_pt1 | contig 49528 bp, 85 predicted proteins | sample 6712871 | NCBI WGS metagenome assembly WLWG01 (sample SAMN12718693, study PRJNA515312) | sponge metagenome | isolation source: marine sponge | host: Mycale hentscheli | place: New Zealand: South Island, Marlborough, Capsize Point | collected 2003-05-01 | reverse complement strand
TAATATACCTTAAAAACTTTTCAATATCTCCCTCACCAATAGACTCAGTTTTTCTAAACCTATCTAGAGCCACCTCTATTTCATCAACACTATCAGTATCTTCAATAAAGTCTACAATAATGTTTATCGTGTTAGCTGGGTCATCATAACTTAATATAGATTTTAATAAACTATGGAATTTTCTTCTATTGTCTAACATTAAATCTCTTCTTAAAAAGTTATATAATTTATCTATGTTGTAATGAAATTTTGTTACTAAATTAGATTCTAGAATAGAAGATAGATGAGCTAAAGCACAATAAGTTGTATACATACCACCATCAATACTTATATTTGGTTGTTTTTCATTTTTAATATCTCTAGCACAAAGGTTACCTAACTTTAAAGTTTTTGTTTCAATGTCATAAAATTCTGGGTTATCTAAAAGGGTTGTTTGTTTTTCGTTTTCTTTAATTAAATTACCAAAAAGATTTTTAGCACTATAAACATTACCTTCTTTAATTATAGTTCTTCTTAAATTTGAATAGGTATTCATAATAATTAAAAGTCAATTTTATCATCATTAGGTTCATCATCTTTAAGTTCAGTTAAAACTTTAATATCCTCTATAACATTTTTTAACTCCATAATTAAGCCTTGTAAGTACTCATCAGCGTAAGTATCTTCCGAAACCAATACGTTACCTTCTTTTTCTTTAATAATATCTAAATCATCTACCATCTCAGATAAACCATCTACCATATCTAAAAGGGCTTCACTAGTTTTTGGACTAAATTCATATTCGTCTTGTAAAGACTCTTCATCATCTAAAAAATCATCTCTTTCTGAAAGATACTCTTTAATTATAGTGTCTATTTTGTGTTCAGGTAATAAAGAATCCTCTAAAAAATGTTCTTTAACAATATTTTTAATTCTTTTTGAGGTTATTTTTTTAATTTTTTTCATTTCTATTATTTTTTAATAAATATTAAACTAAAGATTAATCTTCAATATATCTTTAGTTTTTAAAGACTCAAACTCATTCTTTTCTATAGAAACCACTTTAAATCCTTCATCAAAAAAGGTATCAAAAAAATCAACAAGAGAATCATCTTCTAGGTTCATTTTTATTTTCATTATTTTTTCATTATTTTTTGGATTTATTATTGCAACGTATTTGTATTTAGATTCTTTTATAGATTCTAATATTAAATAAACCTTACTAATTGTATTTAAAATGTGTTCCATCTATATATAAATATAATTTTAACTTGTTTAATTACAAAATAAACATTATATTTGTTTTATGAATATCGGATATGCTTGTATTAATATGACACTAGGTTCTCAAAAACCAAAAATAACCACTAATCGTGGTATGATTCGTAAAACTTTTGATGCTAAAGGTATTAGATATGTATCTAGTTTAGTTTTACAAAATGTTAGAGACCTTGCTCACATTATTAAGTGGAATGAAAAAAACGGTATTAAATTTTACCGTATGTCATCCGATATGTTTCCTTGGATGTCTGAATACAATTTCTCTGATTTACCAGATTATAAAAAAATATCTATTTTATTATTGGGTGCTGGTAATCTAGCTAAAAAGTACGGACAAAGACTAACTTTTCATCCTGGACCATTTAATGTATTAGCTTCACCTAATGAGAACGTTGTTAAAAAAACTGTTATTGACCTAAACAAACAATCCGAAATTATGGATATGATGGGTCTTACTACCACACCATACAACAAGATAAACATACACGTTGGTGGTGTTTATGGTGATAAAAGTTCAGCTTTACAGAGATGGGTGGACAACTTCAAACTACTTGACAAAAACACAAAGTCACGTCTAACGGTTGAGAACGATGACAAACAGTCAGCTTACACTGTTCGTGACTTAATGTTTATTCACAAAAATACAGGTATACCGATTGTTTTTGATTATCATCATCACACTTGTCACCCCGATGGGATGTCACACCAAGAAGCTTTGGAGATAGCTATCTCTACTTGGCCTAAAGATATCACACCCGCTGTTCACGTCTCAGAACCAAGAGACGAAAAAATGTTTAGAGCTCACCATGATTATGTTAGAAATAAAATTAATAACTATGGTCATGACATAGATGTTATGATGGAAGCTAAAGCTAAGGAACTTTCTGTTTTAGAGTACAATAAAAAATATAATACTTTATTGATAAGTTAATTTATTTTGTTATACTTAAGATATGGATACATTTGATTCACCAATACCTGACTATAGTAAGGTTATAGATATAATAGATGGTTGTAGAACTTTAGAACAATTAAAATATGCTGAAAGGTATGTTAATTTATTTAAAATAAAGTATGGGATAGATGAGGATGATAAACTTAATCAAACATTTAAAAAAATTATTTTTAGTAAAAAAATGAAATTAAAAAATGGGTGGAACAATAAAAATTAGATTTCCAAATGAATTATGGTGGGATGATATTCCTTATGAAAGTGCACTTAAATGGCATGATTTAGAGATTAATTATTTGACTGATAAAAATTGTTTTGTTACCATTGTTGAACAAGGTGGTAATGAGGAGATGAGAACTACAGTAGAACTTTACAGAGAAGACTATGATAAAATAATGAATCAAAAAGCATTCAGATTAAAATTTAAATTAAAAAAACATGAAATACTTTAACAAATTAAAAAACTTTATGATACAATTTATAATTGTATATATAATTTTTATATCCATATACATACCCTTATGTTACCTACTAAACCAAAAGATTAGTAACGGTAGTATTATTTTAGGTGTTGTGTGTTGTACCATGGTTGCAACAACTAGAATTATGGTTAAAGAAATAGGTGAGAAAAACCAAGAATTAATAAGAAGTAACTATTGGAAACTAAAAAACGAACTAAACAAAAAAACTAGTGGACTTAAAAAAAGAAAAAACAATAATAAGTAACTGTTGTCAAGCTAGCGTACAATACGCACCTAATTTTTTAGGTATGGGTAATGTATACTTCTGTGACAAATGTGATAAACCCTGTAAACCAAAAATAAAAAATGATTAAGAATTTATTAATATGTTCACTATTTTTTCTATTAGGACATGTACTAATATGGTTTCAATTAAACGGGCAATTTATATGGAAGGGTTGGAAAGATAACCTATTATTGGTTTCTTTAATAGGTATACCGGCATCAATACTTTTTATCTACGCGACAAGATGGGGTGTTGGAGCTTTCGATGGTTTATTTTGGCCACCTAGATTTATAGGTTTTGCGATAGGAATTATTATTTACGGTTTATTGGTTAGTTACTTTTTTAATCAAGGACTTAACTTAAAAACGTTAGTAACTTTATTACTAGCTTTTTCAATATTAATGATACAAATGTTATGGAAATGAATATAGAACACGACTATTTAAGATTATTAAAAGACGTTTTAGACAACGGAAAAGAAAAAGAGGATAGAACAGGAACAGGTACTATCTCTGTATTCGGAAGACAAATCAGACACGATATGTCAAAAGGTTTTCCTTTATTAACTACAAAGAAAATGTATTGGAAAGGAATTGTAACAGAATTGTTATGGTTCTTACGTGGTGACACAAACATTAAATACCTTGTTGATAATGATTGTCATATTTGGGATGGGGACGCTTATAAAAAATATAAAAAAGAATGGTCTAAATCTGTACCTGGTGATGGTAGTTTTAAAGAAAGTGAGTACAATACTTCAAAACCATATGAATCAATTCCTTACACAAAAGAAGAATTCATCAACAAAATCAAAACAGATGATGAGTTCACAAAGAAGTGGGGTGATTTAGGTCCCATCTATGGTAAACAATGGAGAGCATGTGAAAAAATAAACTATTATGATTGGGGTAGTTTTGATAAACGATATAGAAGAGATAAAGATGTAGACCAAATACAAAACTCAATCAACCTACTTAAAACAGACCCAGATTCTAGAAGAAATATTGTATCAGCTTGGAATGTAGCGGATTTAGACCAAATGACACTTCCACCTTGTCATAACTTCTTTCAGTTTTATACAAGAGAGTTGAGTTTGGATGAAAGATGGGGACAATATTCTAAATCAGGTTTGAATATAGAAATAAACGGAACTCCATTAGAATTTAAACATATGGGAACACCGTTTTATCCAAAATCATTACCTCAACGAGCAATCTCTTTAATGTGGAATCAACGTTCAGTAGATACGTTCTTAGGTTTACCATTCAACATAGCATCTTATGGATTACTTTTAGAAATAATAGCCAAGGAAGTTAATATGGTTCCTGATGAATTGATTGGTAATTTAGGTGATGTTCATTTGTATAAGAATCACATTGAACAGGCGAAAGAACAACTAACCAGAGAACCTATGAAATTACCAACATTAAATATAGTAAATAATTTAGATGTTGTTAATATTAGTCAAGGTATACAAGATAGATCTGAAAAATCAGAAATGTGGGTAGAAAACTATGAACCACACCCACCTATTAAAGCACCTTTAAATAATTAATTGATATTTATTAATATGAAGATAAGAATAACTGAGTCACAATTGAGTAAAGTTTTATTAACCGAAGAAAATGTTAATATTGACTTTGAGGAATTATATGAAACTTTATGGGATAAAATGTTACATACAAATTGTAAAAAATATACTAAAGATATTAATAAAGCTATGGATTATTGTCAAAACGGTTTTATGAAAGTATATCAAAACCTACATAAATTTGATGGTAGTGGTTCTTTAGAGGGATGGGTAAGACGTGTTATTAGTAACAATATTAAAGATGAAATCAGAAAAAATAAAATAGAATTACATAATACTGAATACGATATTGGTAGAATTGAAGTTCCTGTTGAAAATTATAAAGAACCTAATGTAGATGAAATAATTAGAGTCATACCTATGTTACCACCATCATATAGAAAAACTTTTGAATTGTATTATTTGAGGGGTTATAATATTAGAGAAATTGCTGATATGTTAGGTGTTACAGAAAGTACATCTAAAACAAATTTAATGAAGGGTAGGAATATGATAAAAAAATATTTTAAAGATAATCCGCAAATAGATATATATTAATTTGTTTATTTAATTATTTTTTATATCTTTGTATAAAATAAGTTTATGAAGATATATGAAGTAGGTGGTTGTATTAGAGATTCTTTATTAGGTATTGAATCTAAAGACATTGATTATTCTGTGGTGTTAGACAACACCGATCAAACTGTAGATGAGGGATGGGCGCAGATGTTGTCATTTCTTAAGAAAGAAGGTTACCAGATATTTTTAGAAACTAAAGATTGTTTTACTGTTAGAGCTAAATTTCCAATTGGACATATTAACGAAGGTTTAGTTGCAGACTTTGTAATGGCTAGAAAAGAGGTTGGTTACGTATTGGGAACCAGAAAACCAATTTTAGAGTTGGGTACATTATATGACGATTTAATCAGAAGAGATTTCACACTCAATGCATTGGCGAAAGATATGGAAGGTAACATCATTGATTACTTCAATGGGATAGAACATCTTAAAGAAGGTTTATTGGTAACTCCTTTGAACCCAATGAAAACAATGATGGATGACCCATTAAGAATCCTAAGAGCGATGAGATTTTCACTAACTAAAGATTTAGAAGTACACACCGATATTATGGAGGCAATTAAACAACCTGAAATTTTAGATAAGTTAAAAAGTACTGTAAGTTCTGAAAGAATTAGAGAAGAAATCGGTAAAATGATGAAACATGATACCATTAAAACTATGAAGATGCTGGTAGACACAGACAGGAAATTTATCAAAGGATTCTTAGACGTTGTTTTTCAAAAAGATATATGGTTGAAACCTACTATGGAGAAAAAATAAAAACTCCCTTTACTATTTAATTATTTATTGTTATCTTTATGAAAAAATTATATTATGAGTAAAGTAGAAAATGGTAAGAGTGTAATTGTCCATTACACAGGAAGATTTGAGGACGGAACCGTATTTGACACTTCATTGACTGAGGGTAGAGAACCAATTAACACTGTATTAGGGCAGGGTTCACTTATCAAAGGATTTGAGGAAGGTCTTATTGGTATGACTGAAGGAGAAAAGAAAACTATTGAGGTTAAACCAGAAGAAGGTTATGGTGAATATTTAGATGGTTTAGTGACTACAGTTAAAAGAGAACAAGTACCTGAAGGTGTTAACGTTGGTGATATGTTACAGTCACAAAGTGAAAGAGGTACTATGAACGTAACCGTTAAAGAAATTACTGAAGAAGGTGTTAAGTTAGACGCTAATCACCCAATGGCAGGTAAAAAATTAATCTTTGATTTAGAAGTTGTTAACGTATCGTAAAAATTTATTAAAAAATATTTGACTTTATAAAAAATATTTTTTAATATTGTGTATTAATAATAACAATTTAACTAAAAAGTTTTAAAATGTCTAAAACAGTAAAAAACAGAGAAGAGGCGTTATCCTCTTTGTTCGGACCTTCAAAATCGAATGTCCCAACAGAATCATTAACTTACATCAGAAAAAATCCTAAAAGATTTGTTCAGAAAATCACAGAAATCTACGGACTTAATTCTGTAGTAAAGTGGGTTGGAGAGAAAGCTTAATTTCTTAAAAACTATTTAATATAAAGGGGGAGTTTTTTACTCCCTCTTTATATTTATAATAAAAAAATAATTATGAATAATTTTAATGAATTAATAAAATCCACTAAACCAACATTAGTAGACTTTTATGCAGACTGGTGTGGACCTTGTAAAGTTTTGTCACCTATTATAGAACAAACTAAAAGTGATTTAGGTGAAGAGGCAACAGTTTTAAAAGTTAATATTGACAATAATGTTGATGTGGCTAGACAATATCAAATAAGAAGTATTCCGACATTACTATTATTTAAAGAAGGTAATGTTGTATGGAGACAAAATGGGGTACCAAATAAAGAACTGATAGTAGAATCAGTTAAAAAGTTTATTTAATAACAATATAAAAAAAATAAAATATGGAAACAATAGGAAAAATTGTAAACAACAAATTATTTAGAAGTGGCGTTTGTGGTGCAATCGCAGTAGGATTATTTATTACGGGTAATGTATTATATGCTGGTATCGCTATCGGTGTCGGTGTAAGAGAACTACTTTTGGCTTTTAAATAAACAAATAGTTAATATGAAAAACTAAACCCACTATATGTGGGTTTTTTTATGATCGATAGATATTTATTACATAATAAGTATAGTTTTTAGTTTATGAGAAATTTAATTAGTAAGATTATGAAATTTGTTAGTGATATTTTAACTGAAGATAAAAGAGATGGTAAATACTCTTCTAAAAAAACTATGGGGATTATTTCGGGAATATTAGTTTGTATAGCATTTATAGGTGATGGTTTTCATTTTTTTAAAGTAAATGAAAATTTATTTAACTCTATGTTAATATTTTCCGCAACTATGTTAGGTGTATCAACAGTAAAGGCGTTTGCAAAACCTAAAATAGAACCTAAAGACGAACACATAGAAGGATGAAAATAAGGTTAACAGAAAATCAGTATAAGAGGTTATTAAAAGAAGATGACTCAGATTTTCTTGATGGTAATGTTAACTTTAGAAACATTGGTAATAAGATAGATAGAACAATTAGTAAGTTATTTTGTAATTTAGTAAAAAGTGGTAAATATAGTCCAAACGAATTGACAACTGAAAATTTAAAGAGTGGTACTCCAAATCAGAAACCAACATTCCGCCGATTAACCAAACGAATTATTGAGTTAGGTGGGTATACTCAGTCAGAGGCAATTTTATTAGTATATAACTATGTTAAATTATGTGAAGAGTTTGATTTGGGTTCGGATAATTTGATAATAGGTTGTGATAAGATAATAGGTTTACCTTTGGAATTTTATGGTAAGTTTAGTCACTATGTGAATGTAGAATATTCGGCATATGTTTCTGGTTGGTCTTCTGGTAGTGGGGAATTTTATACTACAAGTTATAACGATTTTAAAGATCAATGGGAAAACGGTGATGTTGAAGTTACAGATAACGATGATGGTAATATAGATTATGAGTGCTATGATTTATATTGGGAACCTAATTGGGATGCCACTTATGATAATTTACCAGATCAAGATTTTGATGAAGACGAAATACATGTAGACATAGACTGATGAAAATAAGGTTAACAGAGGGACAATATAGAAGAATACTTACCGAAGATAAAAATCTTAAGGTTACAAAACCAATACGTAAAATATTTGAACTATTACATAGAAGTTGGGATAAAATATCTTTAAAAAAAATAGAAGATGTGTTAAAGATGATTTCAGAACATTTAGGTGTAACTGAAGATGAGTCTTATATGATATATAAAAATTTTATTTCTTATGGTTTAGGTTTGGTTGAGGGTGATAGCTTACAACATTATGATATGCCAGTATATACAATTAGAACAACTATGCCTACTTTGGTTACTGCTAGAACATATATGGTTGGTTTTGTTGAAGTTAAAGGGACATCAGAAGAGAATGCGCTAAATAGGGTATTGGATGGTAAATATGTAGATATGTATTTAGATGAAGATAGTATGGAATATGAAAACCCTGATTTAGATTATGATTTAAGTTCTGATGATGTGGAAATTATAGATGCAATGGTTCTTGATCATGTAGGTGATGTAGATTGGGAAGATCCTGAAGAATTTGAAGACAGAATAAAATTAAAGAAATGAAAATAATATTAACAGAGAGTCAATTTAAAAGAATCCTTAAAGAAGGGATGTACATCAATGATAAAGGAGAACTTATGGATGATAGTGATGATAAACCTGTAGATAAATCCATAGACATACCCAATGGAACAGAGATAGTCGATGTTTTAATTTATGTAGGTACTGATGAGTTTGTGTTTCCTGGACATTATGGAGAGGCTGCGGTTTTAAAATGGTTTGGCGATACTGATGATGAGGGTGAAGGGGTTATAATAAGAGAAACTTTAGAAGAAGAAGGTAGTGTAGAAACATTACATATGAAAGGTAAATTAGAGTGGAACGATAAGTATGATATCCATAACTTCTACCCTTACTACCCCAAAGAAGAAAAAGAAGAACCAACACCATTAGGTGAAAAGAATGTAGAGTATGTAATTACTTTTGATTCTGATGATAATAGCATACCTAAGTGGCAGAATAGATTAGGACAATGGGTTGAAGTTGACAATGAAAATTTTGAAGAGGGTGAGGATGTATATAACAATTGGGAAGAATGGAGTAATAGTCCTTATTTTTTAATTGATAGTGGTAGAGATAGAAGAGACGGTGAAGAAGGAGACTGGATAAAATCTTCAGCGTTACACAGTACAATTTATGGTGAAAATTACTTAAAACAATACCTTAAAAAGGGTCCAATGAGAGTTAAAAGATATAGAAAATGAAAATAATACTAACAGAGAGTCAATATAAAAAAGTTTTAATAAGGGAGTTTGGTGAAACAGAGAACGAACCAAAAGAATGGTATCATAGGATACTTAATTGGGTTGAGGGGGATAGAAGTAGACTTATTTTTGATAGTAATGAATATGAAGTTGTGGTACATGACGATAAAGGTATATACTTAGGTTATTATGATAAAGAACAGAATTTAGGTTTTGTTGTTACTGAGTATGGTATTGGTATAGATGACTATACCGATGAAGATGAAGAAGTCTTAGATGAACAGGACGATGCTGGGGGTGAATCTGCACCATCTGGCGGTTCTTCCACAACTTGGCCTTTAGCAGACTTAGCTAGAAGTGTTGCAAATATGTTAGATAATAGTCCACACTATACTAGCAGTGCACACTATACCAGTTCACCTTGGGAAGATAAACTGAATAGAGGTTCATCAAATCAATTGACTTAATTACTTTGATTGAGTATTCGTACTCTGAGTGTTACTACTTTGTGGTTTAGCAACAGGTTTCTTTTTTTTACAACCGCAACCCATAATTAATTAATTTTATATATTGTTATTCATATATAAATATCTTATTTTTTTTAAATTTGTAAATGTTTATGTGTTTTTTTACTTAAAAATTTGGTAAAACGGAATCTATTTCGTATATTTGTATAAATTAAACGTTATGAATATAGATTTTTTGAAAGAAGTATTGTCCATACCATCAGTTTCTGGTGATGAAAGTATGGTAAGAGATTATATTATAGAGTATGCGAAAGAAAATGGTATTGAGTATTATACAGATACAAAGAAAAACCTTTATCTAACTAAAGGTAGTGATAAGATGACATCTGGTGAGTATTATCCTTGTGTGGTTTCACATATGGATACAGTACATAGTTCACATAGAGAACTAATTGAATCTAAAACAAACCTCATTATTGAAGATACAGGTGAAAGTGAGATGGGTGAACTTATCGCAAAACACCCAATAACTAAAGAACAAACAGGTATTGGGGGTGATGATAAGTGTGGTGTATATGTTTGTTTGGAGATGTTCGAAAGGTTTGACGTATTAAAAGGTGCGTTTTTCGTTGAAGAAGAGATTGGTATGTTGGGTTCTAAACAAGCGGACGATAAGTTCTTTGAGAATGTGGGTTACGCCATTCAGTTTGATGCACCTTCTTCTAATTGGATTAGTGAGGTATGTAGTGGTGTTAAGTTGTTTGATGAGGATTTTAAAGGGGAGATAAAAGGAACTCTTAATGAATGTGGATATACTAAATTTAGTGTTGATCCTTTTACTGATGTTAATCAGTTGGCGAGTAAATATGACTTTAATTGTTTAAATTTAGGTTGTGGATATTACAGACAACATACCAATTCAGAATACGTTGTAGTGGAAGAAGTGTCTGATTCTATCAAAGCGGGATATGAATTAATCACTAAGTTAGGTATAAAAAAATATACCCATAAAAAAGTTGAAAAGAAAACATTAGTAAATGAAACAAACTATAGTTATGTATCATATAATGATAGTGAAGACTATGATTTCGAATCAGACGAATATGATGAATTGGCAGAATCTATTTCAGATTTAGTCATTGATATGTATGTCAACGGTGTATCTGAAGAAGAAATAAAAGAAGAGTTAACAGATTATTTAAGAAAAATGTATTAATATGTTTGGGTTTGATTTTGATGATATTGATAGTGATAAAATTAAGACTTATATCTTAATTAGTATCATCATATTCTTTAGTGTTATTGGGTTACTTTTATTATTTCCGTTTATTTTCTACGTAATAATAATAATGGGGATATCTATTCCTTCATATATACTATATAAAAATTATAAAAACAACAAAGATGAAAAGTGATATTTTAAAAAGTGATGGTATTACAGAAAGAATACTTATGGACTTATCTGTTTATTGTGATATTCCAAACAAAGGTTTCTTAGCTGGTGGTGCAGTTTCAAACATGTTAATGAAGTACGTTTGGGAGGGTAACTACCCAATAAATGATTTGGATATTTTTTGTGAAACTGAAGATACCTCACTTAATTTAAATAGTAAAGAACCAACCACCCCAATTAGAACTAATGAACTAGTAGTAGAGGGTGATGGGTACAATGTAACTAAATTATCTTACGATCATGGTAGTAATTATCGTATATTAAATGTTAGTATGGTAGGTATGTTAAATACTATAGAGATAAGTAGAGTTGCGAATAGAGATAATAGAAATGACTACCAATATATATTAAAAGGTTTTGATTTCAATTGTTGTCAAGTGGGTATAGATTTAGAAACCAATAGAATATTTTATACTGATGGTTTTAAAACTTTTTTAAATCATAAACAACTGGAGGTTACTGCAATATATACACCAGCTCACACTGCAATTAGATTGTTTAAAAAAATGGAAGACCTTAAATGTTATTGTAATATAGAAGAGTCTATGGAGCTATTGTCCCAGCCACTCATATTACAAAATATGATACAATTACGCCAAAGTCATTTTGGTATATATTTTAGTACAAAGTATAAAGAAATGTATATGAAATACTATGGTAAGATAAAAAATTATTTTAAAATGATTAAATTCTTCGATCATAAAAAAATGGTTTACAATGAAAAAGTTAATTTTGAATCTACTATACCTGATAATCATTCTTTGAGTTGGTTAGATAATACGAATAGTATACCTCAAGATTTATTAGATAGTTGGGCAAAGTATAATGATATAATGTGGACATTAACACCTAAAAAATATAATAAACAAAACGATAAGATTACTGAGATTTTAATAGGTTTGAATTATAACCCACTTACTTTTATGAACGCTTATAGAGTTATTAGTAATAAAATACCTAAAAAACTGAAAGAGAAGGCGAGTAAAGTTTTATTAGATAAGTTTTGGTTATGTAGGATGGCTGCTTTAGTTAATGACAAATTTTATGATTGTGATTTTGACACAAAACACGTTGAGACTATTGAAAAGTTTGTTGATAAAGATCGTTGGGCACTTACATATATAATTAAAGAAAAATTAAATATACAAGAGTCTTGTGTGTTTATATCAGACATAAAAAAAGTTTTGAATAAAGAAGGTGATTGGGCATCAGAATTAATTATGAGATTTTTAGAAAATAAAAACAGTGTAATTAAACCAACATACGAAAATTTAATATTTGGTGTTAATAAAGAAAAAGAAAAGTATTCTCAATATTTGGTTAAACCTATAAATTTAAGTAATTTTGAACCACCTAAAGGTGTTAAAATTAAAGAGTTAGTTTCTGAGTTAGATTTAAAATGGGCAGGTAGAAAGTTGAATAACTGTTTAAATAATCCAGGTCAAGATTATAAAGGTAAAATAAAATCTGAAATTATTAGAGTATTTGTTATAATAACAGAAAACAATATGTCAGCTATGGAAATAGAGTTAATCGAAGGTACAGTCTATAAATCAAAACAAATACTTTCTTTCTGTAATAAAGTGACTAGTGAATACCACACAGTTGTTTCTAACATACTATTAAACTATGTTAATATGAACTATTTAGAAGACATATACGAAAATAAGATGAAGTCTTATGAGAGTATAGATATTCTGAATAGAGGTTTCCTAATCAATTTAGATGATGAAAAGACTGATAAAAATCTAACTGAAACAATTTTTAATGGTGATTTGATTTTTGCCAATGATGAACTTACTATTAATTGGAATGGTAATCATACCGAACATGAAGGATGGAATAATCCTAATGTTTTTGACTGACTTTTAAGTTATATTAGTTACATTTTATCTTCCTCTGATATTTATAACAAAAGGGAGAAAGATGAAAAAAGAATGTATAAAAACAGACACTTTGTTCTTTCTAGGTAAGACAGACGAAGAAGAATTAACTAATGATTTTGATAGGATTTATGATTTGTATAAATTTTTAGCAAGAAAAAAAGGTTTATTCGGTGACATAAAATTCGTAGAATCTTTAGAAAATATTTACATATACGTTAAAGTATAATTATTCTTCAGAAGTTATCGGTGGGTTTAATGTTTTGTTTAACTCATACAAACCTACAGAGTTGTTTCCTATAATTTTTAGGTTATCTAAGATTTCTTTGAACTTATTCTCTTCTTCTCTTTGTTCTACGACAAACCACTGTAAAAAGTTTTCAGTTGTATAATCACCTACTTCTTTACATTTAGAAACTATTTTATTTATTGAGTTAGTGACTTTTCGTTCATTTTCTAAAGAACACTCAAATAAACTAACTATATTAAAATCTAAGTCTTCATCTTCTATAAAATTATAGTTTGGTACATTGACTTCACCTTCTTGTTCTAATATATATGAAAAAAATTTTATCATATGTTCTCTTTCTTCATTAGATTGTTCTAAGAAGAAATTAGAAATACCAAAATAGTTATTCTCACTAAATAATTTTGATAATTTTAGGTAGAAAAATGATGCGGTATTCTCTAACCATATTTGTTCGTTCAATAACGATAAAACTTCTTTGTTCATAATATTTTAATTTTCTTGATCGTATTTTTTTTGTAAGTAAGATGCTTTAATTTTTTCTGCTCTTCTTTTTACAGATTTTTTTGTATGAGATTCTCTTTCTCTACATTCTTTAACAACTTTGGTTTTTATAAATTTACCTTTTAATTGTTTTAGTGCTCTTTCTATGTTACCTTTCTTTACTTCTACTTTTAACATATTATATTTTTATATAAATACTATTGTTTTATTCAAAAATAAACTATTTATATATAAAAGTAAAGGTTTGAGTGATTTTAACAAAAAATATCTAATTAAAATTTGTAGAGTTATACATAAAATGGTTGTAGATAAATGGAGTACGCTACCATTATCATTATATCCTTATGAAGAAGATTATGGAGAGTACTATGCTACTATATATAATTTCATACATAAAGATTTAGGTTTTGATGGTTTAGAAACCATAAACAAAATATTTTATTATTTTATATGGAACTATAATGATGAAGGAAATTATGGTAATACAGAAAATCCTAAAATAGATCATAGTAATTTGTTGAATATGTTTGACGATAGAGGGTTGATATTGGCAGACTATTTCGTCATACCTCCCTTTTTAATTGAAAAAATGGAATACCCAAACTATGAGATGCCTGTATTCTTTAATCATTCAGATGGTAATCACCATTCAATCGCTAATGACGAAGAGGTAGAAGATTCTAAACGTATATATAGTGAAGATAGGTGGCAAGATGAGTCTGAAATTTGGGAATTTTTAGGTGGTGATATTTATTTAGATTTTGTATATGTATCTGACACAGATAAAAGATTGGTATCTAATGAAGAATCTTCTCACTGGGAATCCGAAATGGATGAAGAAGAAGTTATTGACTATTTAAGAGAAAATATGAATGAATATGAAAACGCTAAAGTTATTGTTGAGTCGTATGATGAAGTTGCATCTGTTTGGGGTGAATTACCTGCAAGTGCTAATGGTGCGCCATACCAAATGAAAATGACAGACATTGCAGATGAAGGTAGAGAAATTGTTAGAGAGATAATTTATAGCTACGCTTATGAAAGGTTAGATGATAATGAAGAACTTATTAATTATCTATTTGAAAATGGATATCTCCATAAGTCAAAAAATTCTAACGGTTATGGAATAAATAAGATGCCAGATTGGGTAACATTTGATTGGGAAGAATTTTATGATTATGATGTGGACAATATTGAAATAGATGATTTATCATCTTATGGTGCTTATGATACTTTTAAGGGAAATGATAATATTTATTATTATATAATGACGACAGACTATTAATTATGAAATTATTAAAATTAATATTAGAAGAACGTAAAATATTACCTTACCATAAGAAGATTGTAAAAATTATGGACAAAAGGGGTATTAGTGATGAAATTTCAGAAATATGGAATTTTTTAACTAAAGATTTAGATATTGAAAAATTAGATACTAAATTAGAAATCATACATCTTTATGTGAAGTATTATGGTATGGAGACAGAAGACTTTGATGACATAACTGATGAAGATTTGTCTGATATGGAAAGTATTGAAGATATTGATGATAAAAAAATGGCTTTATCATTAAATCTAAATATCGCACCTATATTATTGGAAGAAATGGCTTACGACCATTATGGTTTAGATTTTTATAAAAACATTGACGATGATACTGAATATGCAATTGGTGATGACGAAGAAGCGACTTATGCAATGAAATCCTATTTTGAAGATTTTATAGATAATCAAGGGGGGTTTGACTATGTTGATAGATGGTTGTTGGATGATCATATTGAAATAGATGATCATAGTCTTGAACAATTTGCGGAAGAAGAGTCGGAACATAGAGTGGGAGATATGGATGAAGATGATGTCATTGACGAAGCGGGATATGATGATAAAGATTCTTTTGAAGAAAAAATTGCAGAATATGAGTCCGAAATTGTAGATTATGAATCTGAAAAAATGGACCTAGAGATTGAATTAGGTGATTTAGATATAGATGAAGATGAGGATGAAATGGAGGAGATTGAAGATAAAATAAGTGAATTAGAATATGAAATTTCAGATAAGGAATCAGAAAAAGAGGATTTGGAAGAAGAATTAGAAAGTTTATATGAAACTGCAAAAGAAGAATTATTAGAAACATATAAAGATAATATAATTGATGAGGTAAATGCTCAGGGAGTAGATTACTTCATTGATAATTTTGGTTGGGATTTAGGAGATGCGATTAATAGTTTCTGTACTTTCGATAATGATAGTTTTGAAGAATATTTAGCTGATAATGAAGATAGAGGTGACAATCTATCTAGTTACGATGGTGTAGAAGAAGAAGAAGAGTATGATGGTGTATGGTACTATATTTATAGGGTAAATTAAAACAAAAAAAATGAAAATAAAATTAACACAAAAACAATATGATAAACTTTTAAACGAAATGAGGTTTGATGGTAAATCTACAGGTTTATTTGCGAGTGAAGAACCAAAGGGTGTCAATGAATTTTTTGGTGATAAAGTAAGAAGATTTGTTGGTGATAAGAAAGAAAAAATGGGTAATTCTTTTAGGAAATTTATGTCTGCTGCGAGAAGGGAAGGTAAAGAAACTTCTGAGGCTGCAAGCATATTACTTAAATTAATCAGAGACAAAGATAGTGTCAGTGAAAGAGATGTTAATTTTTTAAAGGCACAATCAAAAGACTTAGCTAAGATAGTAGGTGTAGTTACTATGGGTGCAGTATCTTCTTTTTTACCTATTGCGGTTGAAAAAATGTTAAACAGAAAAGGTATTTCAATTATGCCTTCCAGTCAAAACATACCCAACGAAGATCCAGAAACGGGTGAGGATTTAACTGAAGGTAGAAAAAAGAAAAGTAAATCTAAAAAGAAAAAGAGTACAACACTTTGTGCTAGAGGAAAAAGTGCTGCGAAAGCTAAGTTTGATGTTTATCCTTCTGCATATGCTAATGGATACGCAGTTCAAGTTTGTAAAGGTAAGATAAAAGGTTTAGACGGTACTAAAAAATGTAGTGGTAAATATTGTAGTGGTAAAAAAAATGAATCTTATTCGCCAGAAATGGTACAAGATTTAGAAGCGTTTCACGATATAAAAATACATGAAGATTTAGCAACTTGGTTCGGTACAAAAAAAAAGAAGAAAGGGTCTAAACAACCACAAGGACCTTGGGTAAACATATGTAGAAAAAAGAAGGGTGGTGGTCATCCTGCATGTGGAAGGGGTGATTCCGATAAAGGTGGGTATCCTGTTTGTAGAGCTAAAAGTGTTGCGTCTAATATGTCACAAGAAAAGAAAGACTCTGCATGTAGACGTAAAAGAGATAAAGAAAAGAATGATGGTAAATCAGGTAAAGGACAATCTCCTAGCCCAATCAAAGTGAAAAACTACAAACCAAGAAAAAGAAAATCTTCTAAAAGAAAATCTAAAAAGAATGAATCAGTAAACATTAATAGAATGATGATTACTGAAAATAGGGTGATAATGAGTGAAGGTTTAAAATACCACTTAGACAAACAAATACCTTTAGTTGAAAATGTTTATAGGTATGGTAGTGAGTCATATTTTAATTTAATTAATGAAGTTAGAAAACTTCAAAGTGAAGGTAAGATTGATTTATCTTATTTAGATAGAGAGTTACTTAATACTGATATTGGTAAAAAAACTATGTTTGAAGGTAAAGAGGTTTGGTTAGACATCCCAATGGAAGATACTGAGTTATTAAATGAGGTTAAATTCAGAGGTAAGACAGTTAAAACTAGTTCACCACAAAGAAGTTCTTCTGGTGGTAAAGCTTACAAAGTATATGTAAGTGGGTGTAATAAGAAAACAAAATCAAACCCATCTGGCGTAAAACAAATTAGATTTGGGAGTGGCGGATTAAAAGCGAAATTAACTCAACCAGATAGAAAGAAAGCCTACAATGCTAGACATGGTTGCTCTAAGGGTAGACATAACGATAAATGTAAGGCAGGATATTGGTCCTGTAGATTACCAAGATACGCTAAGAAATTAGGTTTATCTGGTGGTGGAACATGGTGGTAAAAAAAAAAGATATGAATAAGTTAAGAAAAACAATATTAAAAGAATTATATAAGTCAACCTATAATAGTGCGGCATCAGAATCAATGGAAAGGGGTGACGAAGAATTGGCGTTAGACTTTTTAAAACATTCTAATGAAATGGGAATTGATGATGATTTGAGGTACGACCCAACAAAAATTGCGCATAAAGATGAAGATCACGTTGTGTTAGATTTAGATCAAGATGATAATGAATTTACATACGATGAAGAAGATATTTCCTATGTGGATGATGATTGGTTAGTTATTGATATTGATGAAAATGAGGATGAAACCGATTATGATTTCTACGGTGTTGGACCTTCTGACTTAGACGCAGATGGGATACCTGATGATGTAGATGATGAATTGTCTGTAGATAGGTTTGATATTACACAAAGAATACAAAGTGAATTAAACACAATGTTAAATGAAGGATCTAAAGGTGAGAACTATATGTTCTTCAGTAACCTTAAACAAATGAGAAGACAATTAGACATTATGATTAATGAGTTCGACTCTAATATGGTTAATGATGTATTAAATAATGGACACGATTGGGCTGATGACCATATAACTGAGGCGAAGGTTAACATTGATCAAGTATTTGATTTTTTTATGAATAAATTAAAAGATGAAGATGGTGAATATATTAGTAATATGTTGGAAGAAAAGTGGAGTGAAAAATATAAAAAATCAATAGATTGTAATAACCCAAAAGGATTCTCACAAAGAGCACATTGTCAAGGTCGTAAGAAAAGGTAATAAAATGAAATGTCAGAATTGTAGTTGGAGTTGGGATTTAGAATCTGATGATGATAATCCATATCTATGTCACAAATGTGGGTATGATTCAGATATGAAAAATTTTGATATGGAGTCACTACAAAAATGGGAGGAAGAAAATAATCACCCATTCGATGAATACGTAGAAGAAGGATACCACATTAGAACATTCTATGATAATACAGATGATATGGAATTGGTGTGGCACAGAGACAGAGAAGATAGGGTTGTTGAAAGTGTGGGTAATACAGATTGGATGATTCAATTAGATAATGAACTACCAATACCATTAACAGAGAGAACGTACATCCCAAAAGAAACTTATCATAGAGTAATAAAAGGTAATGGTGATTTAAAAGTTAGGGTTAAAAAGATATATGATTAAATTACAAAACATAATAAATGAAATGTCTGAAGTCAATGGTGATTTAAAAACTGATTTTTTGGATACACCTGTTAATAGGAAGATTTTATCTTTAATATTAAAATCTCACCCTGAATTACCCATAAAACTAAAAGATTATATTAGACATAGTGACACTAAACAATATCGTAAGGAATATGTGTATCGGAAAATAGAAGATTTTATAAATACTAAATTAGGTATCAGAGATAGTGAAATAGTAAATGGTGTCGCTTTATTTTATTTAATAAATCCATTCGTAGGTGATCCTAAAACAGAAGAAATGTATGGTAGTAAAGATATTTATTATTCATTTATAGAATTTACTGCTGATGAGGTTGACGAATACGATGAAGAGGAAAATGAAGAATGTGATGACTGTACAGGTTATGGGTATGAGGACTGTGATTATTGTGACGCAGATGGTGAAGAAGAATGTTATGAATGTAATGGTGCTGGTGAAGTAGAAGATGAAGATGGTGAAGAAGGAGACACTTTAGATTGTGATACATGTAATGGGTCGGGTGTAGTAGATTGTGGTAATTGTGGTGGTGCTGGTGAAGTAGATTGTGGTAATTGTGATGGTAGATGTACTGTACCGAAAGAATATGTTAAATATGAATTACCAATATATACAAATAGGTTTATCTCATTTCAAAAGTTAGATTATGAAAAATTAGATGAATACATAGACAGTCCAATTGATCTCTTCCATAGTCAAAACGAAGAAAAAAAATACTTTTTTTGGGTTAAAGATTTGGGTATAGAATCTGTTAGAGACGATAAAAATGAATTAGTGTATGATGAAAATGAAATAATAGAAACCCAACAAGATAAATTATCTCTTTTCGATGTTAAATATATGTTATGATTAAATTTAAAACTATATTAAATGAAGATTCAAGTGGTACGGACTACTCTATTACAAATGCATATGTAAAAATATTTAAACTATTATTCAAAAACAATATTAAAGGAGAAGATGTCCTTAAAGCTTCAAATTTTATAGAAAGTAAAATTGGGTTATCTTTAGAAGAATCCGCAAAGATTGCAATACTATATAAATTTAATTACAAACCAAATGGTGATTTTGATGGGGTTAAAGATACTCAATGGGTTATACCTTCAGAAGAGTCCTTAAGTATATTTCAGAGAGCAGCTGGTGATTATTTTAACATCACACCTTTTGTTTTTAAATCTTTTTCGAATAACTCTAATAGTAATGTATACCAACCAATTGTTAACATTGAAGTATATCGTAGAAATAACTCAAATGTTGACACTGTTAGAGTCTCATTTGCTTCTGATGTGTTTGATATGGCGTATAATAAAATAAAAAGAGAATTAAGGGATGAGGGTTATTATTATTTTGATTCTGACTTTTTAGAGCCTTTTATATCCTTAAACGATAGAGCCGCAATGTACAATGCAGAAGAATCTGCGAAAGAAGAATGGAATAATTACTTAAACAAAAAAGAATCTTTAAAGTCTGCCACAAAAGAGGAGATGATAGAACAAATACATTTAGATAAAGAATATGAAGATTTAAAGTATTATGTAGAAGAATATATTGTGGAAATTGAAGAATTAAAAAGAGAAAAACAAATATTATCTCATAAAGTAAACAAATTGAGCAAAGAGATTCATTTTCTAAGTATGGAAATTGAAAAACTAACTGATACTGTAGATTATGGTGACGATGAAGAAGAGTATTATTCTATGTATGAAGAAGAAGTATCAGAATTAAATGATAGATTGAATGAATATGAATCAATACGTGAAGAACTACTTAATGAGATAGATGATATTGAAACAAAAGTGTACGAAGTAGATGATGAGTTAGAAAGTTATTACGAAGATTATCAATGGTATATCGATGATAAAAAGTTTAAGGGACTTTTTATCGAAAAAAGAACAGAACTTATTTTTCAGGAAATGGAAGAATATCCACTGGGGTATGTTTTGGATAGTGATATTTACTTAGACGATGCGTTACATGAAGGTTTAATATATCTTAATGAAGAAGATGAAACTATCATACATGCAGCGATTGAATTTTACGGGGTAGAGGATTTTATTGACGGAAGTGAAATCATTAATTCTGAAGATGCAACAAGTGATCAATTTGGTTTCGAAGACGAACACTTTTATATTTTTATATCATATTAAATTTGACATAATTAAAAAAAATCCATATTATTATAATAAAAAAAATATGGTTAATTCTAAAGAAAGGGTTTTTCACCCTAATCACTACAACAAAGGTATAGAAATGTGGGATTATGCATATTCTCACAACTTAGATTTTTTTGAGGGTAACATTGTTAAATATGTTACTAGATGGAAAGATAAAAATGGTATTGAGGATTTAAAGAAAGCAAAACAATACTTAGACAAATTAATTGATTTACAAACATTAAAGAATGATTAGAGAATATACAGACAAAAGAGGAGATTTTATTTTATTTGACTCAAAAGAATGTAGTCAAGTAAACGTAGTCACTAATACTGATAAATATACATTTAGAGGACTACATTACCAAACAGATCCACCACAAGAAAAAACAGTTAAGGTTATACAGGGGAAAGTTTTAGATATACTATATAATTTAAAAACGGAAAAGTTAGAATTCTATAATTTAAATAAAGACTCAAAACCACTTTATATCGGTAAGGATTATGCGCATGGGTACTTAACATTAGAACCTAATACAATATTTACATATGCGGTTGAGGGTGAATATAATCCCAAATCTGAACACAGTATTATATGGAGTGATATCCCTTCTTTAAGAGAAGTTGTTCTGTCACATATAAAATATATAAATCTTTTAATTATTTCGGACAAAGATAAAAAAGGAAAATGAAGGTAATTGTTGCGGGTAGTAGAAACTTTAACAACTATTACAAACTTAGAGACAAGTTAAATTCTATTTTAAGGAACCAAAAAGACGTAACGATTATTTCTGGTACTGCAAGTGGTGCAGATAGGTTAGGGGAAAGATATGCAACTGAAAACCACTACGAATTAGAAAAATATCCAGCGATGTGGGATGTGTTCGGTAAAAGTGCAGGATATAAAAGAAATGAAGAGATGTCGAATGTTGCAGATGCTTGTATAGTTTTTTGGGATGGGAAGAGTAGAGGGACTAAACATATGATAGATATCGCAAAAAAAAATAAATTAAAGTTGCGCATTATTATGTTTTAGCATATTTATTTCGAAAATATGTTATGGATTATGTGTTAGAAGAAATTTTTGATATTGTTTGCGATATAGACAAGGTGTTAACTGTTAAATTTAAATTGGAGTCTGACGATGACGATCAATATAGGGAGATAATAGATAGTGATTACTTTGAATGGTGTTATGAACGTTATTTAATCGATGGTAATAATGATTATGATGAACCATATGGGGAAGAGGAAGATAACTATTTTAACAATAGGTTTAGTGTAGATTTATGGGATATGTATTATTGTAATGAAGAAAGTGTTATGGATTTTATTTATGAGACATATTTAGATGAAGGACATTTACCCTCACCTAAAATTTAAAGTTTAATCTAAATTTTATTTATCTAGTGTATCTCCGTATTCGCCTGTTATATAATTAGCAAAAGTCTGTCCTTTGTCTGGACCAAAGTCAGTTTCAGAATATATTATTTCACCAGTAAGTGAGTCTAGTATATCATTTCTATTTTGAGTGACACCATCTAGTATAATATCTCTATCGAATATCATAGATAGTACAGGTTTCCAGTCTTTAAAATCTATACCTAAATAATTTAAATTTTTAAAGTAAGGTGGTTTGACAATGTTAGATAGTTTTGTATGGTACTTATGAAATTTATCTTCTGATTCAGTAAAAAATTTATCTTTTCTAATTTCTATTGGTGCTTCTTCCCAGTTATTTAAATTAGTGTCGTAAAGGACTCCACCACTAAAAATTCTTTTTCTATCGTCACTGTCCCTATATTTGTTATTATCTTCAGCAGTATTGTCCCACATATCCCATTCTATAGGAAATGGGGATAAACTGTTATAATTTTCAGAGTATACTGTATTCCTCCCATTACTTCTCACATAAAAATTATAATCACCTTGTAAAGGATCATCATAATTTTTAATAAAACGTATAGTAGTATCATCACCATACATTTTTTTAAATATTTCTAACATACCTTTTTCATCTATACCCATCTTAATAAGAAAATCTACATATGGTGGTTTTATCATTTCTACTATTTTATTGTATAATTTATCTTCTACAGATTCGGTAGATTCATTTAAATTAATACCCTCAGTTATGTCAAAAAACTTATCCCCTTTTGGTAATTTTGAGTTTTTACTTGGTGATTTCACATTACCCTTTTCAGTAAAACTAAAATCTTTATGGTAGTATTCATAATAACCATCACTAGCCATTCTTTTTTTATATATAGTAAATCCATCGTCACCAATCTTATAATCCTCATCATCCCAATAAATTGAGTCACCATAAAATTGTTTTTCTTCACTATATACAATATCGTAACCTTTTGAAGTACGGTAATTTGATTTCACCCACACTTCAAACTCATAACTACCAACCGTATTATCAATATCCTTTTCATAGTTAAGAGTTATATCATCACCATACTTTTTTATGAAAAAATTACGTATTTCATCATTAGTTAAACCCATAATATTCATATTGTTAAAATAAGGTCTTTTAATTTTTTCATAAACACTATCTAATTTATTCTCCACAACTATAGTTTTAGTTATGGGATTAATATCATCTGTAACAAAATTGACTATAATATTTATACCATTTTCTTTTCCCCATTCCTCAAACGCAATAACGTGCGCTTCTCTATCTTCCCACATCTCAATCTCCTTAACTTGTGGAAATCGATTTAGAAGGGATTTAATGGTGTTTAACTTACTTGTTAGTGTATCACCATTACTCTTATAGTGATACTCCTTAAAATAGATGTTATGGAACGCTAAAAGTTCTTCTATCTGTTGAGATTGATGTGGTAATCTACCTGTTAACATAATAACAAAGGTATTCGGGTTCCCAATTTCTTTTTTATAATCAGATACTGTAGACTCTATTGGTTGAATGTCAAAAACTGCATCATCCAAAGATTCTGGTTTACCCCACCAACCAATGTGTGGATATTCTTTACTATAAAATTTCTCCCATTGTTTTTTACCTTCTTTAGAATCTGGTGTTTTCATAAGAGTACCGTCAAAATCAAATATGGATATTTTATGTATGTCCTCAGTTTGTTCCTTTAATAATTTCTTATTAACTCTAACACTCTCATTTAAATCTAAAGGTGTACCATATATCCAGTTAGAGAACTCTTCAATAGGTATCATATGGTTTTTACCTTCGTAAGTAAATCTAATTTTTTTATCTTTATAGTTTATATCATTACTATGTAATTCTATTTTACCGTCTTTAGATTTATAAAATCCACCATTAAATTGTCTGTTATATTCTACAAATCCAGCTTTCTCTAACATATTAGTCATTTTGGATCTTTCTCTAAATAGTTCTTCTAAATCTACATCTTCACCTATTTTTTCTATTGTATTATCTAAAGAATTGTTTAAATCAATAATACAACCATCTACACCCTCATCGTCTATCCAAGTATCATACCAACAATCACTTATGTAAACATCATCATTTACCACTTCATGACCTTTTAAATCAGACAAGTTTATTAAATCGTCACGCACTACCATAGTTTCTAAATCTATATAGGATATGAAAATACAGTAATAACCTGTATCACATCTGGTGGTATTTACGTTATAAGTGATTTGATCTTCATAACAGTATCTTACTGCATCTTCTCTAGACCTACTTAGACCTATACCAAACTCCATTAAGTAATCATCAACAATTGTTTCATAAGTATCAACAGGCAATATTTTACTCAAAAACGATTGTACCTCACCATCTTTTATTTTTCCATTCTTACCAGGCCAAGTATTTAGACCTGACATAATAGATAAGGTTTTTAAATGTTCAATAGTCTGATTATTAGTATAGACATACGAAAATTCCTCACCGTCTACCTCTTCTGGTTGAGAATCGTAATTAAAGGATTGATGATATATCCATAAATCATCGTCTGCCAAACCAGAAAAGTAATTCTCCCAAGTTTCTCTATCTAATTCTAATTGTATCCCATCTTTTTTAAAATTTATACATGGTGTTTTTGATTGCCACCCACCACAGTTCGCATTAAAATCAGGACCCAATATCTTATCTAACATACCACTATCATACAAGTCATCAGTAAGTTGTTTTATACCTTCTTCATCTAATGTGATTAATGTATTTATGAATTTTGATAATACTCCATCATCACCATCATATTCAAACTCATCTAAGTCAAGTTCCTGTGAATAATACCATAAACTATATAAATGTACCACTTCTTCTGATGTAAAACCAAAGTCAGACTTTAAAATTTTAAGTGCAGTTTGTTTATTAGCGACACTAGAAACGTGCCTATCTAAATAAGCGAATACTTTCTTCTCTAATTTATTTAACTTTTTCATCTATTATAAATATATTCAATAAATATTAAAAAAAAACAATAAAATGTTTGTTATATCGAAAAATGATCCTTATATTTGTATATATCAAAAAAATAATAATTATGGATTACTTAAATTTAAATGAAATAGGACAAAATTGTCCTTCGGCTTTAACACAAAAGCCATCTAAACATCTATCACACATTTACAGATTTATCCCCACAACGGAGGTGATGGACATTTTGGGGGAACAAGGTTGGGAACCGACACAAGCGGTACAAACCAAAACGAGAAAAGGTTATGAGTCTTCCGCACCTTACAAAAAACATATGATTCGTTTTAGAAACGAAAGTCATACTAACCTTTCAAAAGAAATGGGAGACACACATCCAGAGATTCTTCTTACTAACTCTCACGATGGATCTTCATCTTTTAAATTTCACGTTGGTTTGTTCAGATTAGTTTGTTCTAACGGATTGGTTATTGCAGACAAAACTTTTGATTCTTTCAGAGTTATGCACAAAGGGTTTAAAAAAGAAGATATCTTAAATATCGTCACACAAACAACTGAGAAGATTCCGATGGTTGTTGGTAGAGTACAAGATATGATGAGTAAAGAACTTACTGGTACACAACAATATGATTTCGCACAAAGAGTGGCGGATTATCGTTGGGGAGAAGATAAAATGATTGACATAAATCAAATGTTGCAAGTCCGTAGGTCGGAAGATGCGGGTAACGATTTATGGAGTGTCTTCAACAGAGTTCAAGAGAACTTACTACAAGGTGGAATCTTAACAGTTACACCAAAGGACAACGGAAAAGTACGTAGATCACGTAGTAGAGCGATTCGTTCTATCGATCAAAACTTAGAGGTAAACAAAATGTTATGGACCCTAAGTGAATCAATACTATAAATTATAGTTGTTTAATTTTGAGGAAAGTGGGGAGAAATCCCCATTTTTTTTTACCTAATTATTACATTTTCTTAACATTTTATATATTTATTTATTAAAAAGTGGATAAATTATGTTAGAATTGGTTATAGCGTTTATTACTGGGGTTGTAAGTCCAGTAATTGTCTTATTATTGAAGAGTAGATTAGATAAAAAAAACAAACCAGATATGGTTGAGGAAGCTCTAAGAGTTAGTGAATTAGTAACTAATAAAATAGAGGAGATTAGAGAGGGTACTAAAGCGGATAGAGTTTGGGTTACACAATTTCATAATGGTGGACATTTTTACCCAACAGGTAAATCTATAACTAAATTTTCTGTAATGTATGAGTCAGTGAACACAGGTGTCTCATCAATACAAAATAATTATCAAAACATTCCAGTACATTTGTTTTCTAGATCTATGAATCAATTGGTAAATTTAGAGACTATTGAGATACCTGATTATAAAGATGATGAGATCGCAACATACGGTTTAAAATACTCAGCATTAGAAAGTGGTTGTAAGTCAGGTTATTTATTTGCAATTAAAACTATTGATGATAAGTTTATTGGTGTCTTAGGTTTAGACTACACAAAAAGAAAAACTAAGTTAGATGATGACGTTATTAATAACGTTATGATACATGCTTCGTCACTCGGTGGTGTTCTAATGAATCATTTACAGGGATAAACCAATAAGGTACTTCTCTATTTTTCCATTTAGCAAATCCTTTTTTAAATACATTGTAGTATTCTCTGTATGATTCCACTGCGTCACCAATCTTACATTCATCAGGCATTGCCAATCTAAATTCTGTTAAATCACCTTTCTCTTCTAAATTAGGTAAATTAACAATACACCATTCTATAATATCTTGTGATTTATGTCTCTTACCATATCTGTGGGTATATTCTTTACATAACTCAATTCCTAAATCACATAACCACACATAGTTTTCAATACATTCCCTCGACCATATAGAACAAGGATGATTTTTATGTGATAACCCATAAGGTACCTCTAATTGTGATTCTATCACATGATGTACGCCACATAGTAGTTGTGCGGTTTCTAATATCATTTTAACACAATGTTTGTCACAATGCATTTGTGCACATATTTTGGTGTCATAGTCTAAAACAAATATATTCATAATGATTAATTTTATCTCAAATATAATAATTTATTTTAAATAAACCAAACATAAGTTGATTATTTAATAAATATTCTGTATTATTGGTGTATGGATAATGAAGGATTAAAAAGTTCAGTAGTAAGGGTTGTTGGTAAAGATGGTGAAATATCGTCAGAAAACCTTAAAGAACTAAAATTAAATAGTGATACAATCAAAGACTTACGAGATAAAATAGATAGTAAATTAGAACAGTTAAAAGTTAATATAATAAGAAGTAGTACACACTTGTTGATTGAAAAGGTTCATAGAGGTGATGTAGAATCTTCTTTAAAAATATTAGACAATACAAGGGATAGATCAGTGTTCTTCGATTTTATATCTATATTGGATAATTTATTAGTGTTACACGAAGAATACTACCAAAAATTAGATATTAGTTGTTCTGATATAAAAGATTTAAAAGATAACTTAGGGATTAATGATCATAAATTACATAAAGTAATAAATGAATTATATTTGGATAATTAAAATATATTTACTATATTTGATATATGATTCAAAATGAAATATCATTCAACAACCCTCTAATGAAGTATATAAGTAAGACACATATTGTTAAAAACAATCCTATGGGTTTACCTACACATATTTTAATAGATAAAAAATTAAATAGTATAATTACCTCAATAGATAGACACCATACTCGTATGAATTTAATAAAAAGTTTAACCAGTACACTACATAGTTTTTCAGAAGATGATGCATCATTTATGAGTGATTGTTACTGCGAACTTATATATGAACAATATAAAGAAGAATTATTTAAAATATGAAAGATTTTTACTTCAGTGGTGAAGGCGATGAAAAAGAATTTTTAAAAAAAAATAAATGGGTTATACACTCACTAATTATTGATGGGGTAAAAAAAGCTTATGAGGATAAATTAGAAATTATAGAAGTTTTTAGAATAATAAATACTGTTAGTAATTTTGTTATGACATCTGAACTAAAGAAAGATGATTGGTTAGATAGTCTAAGTAAGTCAATGGATTACTTTCTATCCATTGAGGAATATGAAAAATGTAAAGAAATAAAAGATTTAATTAAAAATATAAAAGATGACGTTGATAAATCAAATAAAAGCGAAGGGTAAAACAAAAAGAGTTATTGAAAGTTGTATAACTGATGATCATTATGAAGTTGCGAAACGTATGTTAGAACAATACAATAATAAATTTGAAGACTTTGTTGGGTATAATGAATTAAAAAGATTATTAAACCAAAACAAAGATAAGATATGAATTTCGGAACTAAAGGATGTATGTACAATTGTGGTGACGAATGTACAGGTGAATGTATAAAAACCAAAACAAAGATGAGTAGAGAAGAAATAGAAGAAAGTGGTTGGGTATTCCAATACGATATACTTAATGAACAAAAATTCGAGAAGGGTGATGTATGGAAAGATGATGGACAAGGAGCTTTTCTTAATATTAAAGATGGTAAGATTACCATAATAACAACCGATAAAGGATTTAATCAAGATGGACCAAACCATTCAGTTAAATACAATGGTAAATGTAATAGTATGGAACAGTTTGATACGATATGTGAAATGATTGAATTAAAAGCTTAAACCAAAACAAAGATGAGTAAGGATTCAAAGAAATGGGAAAAAGAATTAAGAGAAAAACTTAATAAAGAATTATCTGAAGGTATATATGATATCAGTGTGGGTAATTTAGTTTGTTTTACAGGGAAACAAGGTAAAATAGACCTTGAAGTGGAATTTATTAAAGAATTAAACCAAAACAAAGAAGATGAAAGATAGTATAATGATTAGAATGTATTGGACAATTTTTATACCATTGTGGTTAATAGTGACCTCAACATTAATAACACCAATCATTTGGTATATTATAACTGGTAGAGATTGGATTGACCCCGAAATAGTATATAATAAACTAAACCAACAATGAGTAAAACAAGAGTACATTTACCAGAAGATTTTAGTTGGTATGGCAAAGAAACAAGAGAGACTATAATAAAGTCCATTAAAGAAGAGTATGGTGATAAGGTTACAATATTACCCTATATCCCTAAATCTATCAGAACATTTAAACCAAAAAAGAGATGAGTAAAGAAGATAAGGAATTAGTCAGTAAGTTACTAAAGGAATCTAATGAAATCCATAAGAACAGAGAACCTATGGCTGACTTTTTAATACTTACCGATAAACAGATTCAAGATATGGCTGACACACAAGGGATAACCTTTGATGAGATGTCAAGAGAAATTAAAGAATGGTTAAACCAAAACAAAGATGAGTAAAGAGATTAACATACAGGTAGAAACCATTGAGGTTAAGGGTGAGGTGATACCATCACGACATGAATGGAAAGTTTGTGAAAATAATAAAGAATGGTACGGTAGATTACCCAGAAAGAAGAAGAAACAATTAAAGAAACGAATAGGTGAAGAATCTTTTGTTAGTTGGTGGAATGGACTTGATGTATATTATCATCCTGATGTTGAAGAAGAATTAACAAAGTTACTTATAAATAAACCCAGACAAAGATGAGCTTTACATTATACTTATGGATTCAGATACCATTAACAATAACCCTAGTCTGTTTATTAATTTACCAACATAGACTCTATTCCAAACAAAAAAAGTTGGTTAAAAAAATGATAGAAAGACAAAAGCAGAACATAGAGAAGACAGAGTTGGAGATATCTGAGGATTTATTAAAGTGGAGAGAAGAACGAAGGCAGTTTAATCGCCAGTGGGAAAATGCGTTCCCACCAAAAATATGGCCATGGTAGAAAACAAAAATAAAGATGATGAGTAAGAAAATATACATAGCAAGTAGAGGTACAGGTAAAGTTGATAAGGATGGTAAGATTACTGATTATACGTTGTTATCATATGATTTAGTTACACCACCAAAAAGAACATTGTTTAGAGGTGTGTTAAATTTCTTTAAGAGATTGTGGAATTTTATTAAACCAAAACAAAGATGAGTAAAGAAGGAATAGTTTATATAAAATGGGTTCCGCGACCTAAACTTCCAAGAAAGAAGAAAAAACAATTCATAAAGTATATGGGTCCTAAAGCATATAAAAGATATTTACTAGGAGAACCAGATTATTGCCTAACATCAGATTATATAAACATCAATGGAGTTTCATATGCACCTTGGAATAAAAAAATATGGAGAAAGGAACAAAACAAATTATCAAGGTTTGCAAAAAAACCCATCAATTCACGATATTACACAAAAACATTAAACCAAAACGAAGATGACATTCATTGATTACATAGTAAAAGAAAGAAGTAGAAGATTCTTATCGATATCATTAATGGATATGGAAAAGTGTAACTACAAAGGAACATTGGAAGAATGGTTTTCCGATATGTACGCAGAATATACAATATTAAACCAAAACAAAGATGATTAAAGTTGTTAAGTTTGATAAACTATTTTTATCTCAGTTGCAAAGAGATGCATACACCTTTCATGTTGGTGACAATAACTGTATGGATATTAAGGTTGGTGACGATATTGAAATAGATGGTATGGTTGGCAAGGTAGAGTCCTTGGAATGGTTTGTAAAAATGTTTAATGGGATAGATAGTAAACCATTAAAAGGAGATAATGTAACAATTTTAATAAACCAAAATAAAGATGAGTAAAGATGAAGATAAATTTAATATAGATATGGAAGAGGTTTTTGTTTTTCCACACGTAAGATATACACAAGTAAACGAAAATTCTAATCCATATTATATTTACAAAAAATATATTGGTAAACATAAATCATTAACCAATGGTAAAATTTACCAATTTCACCAAGCAATGTTTTCCCCAAATAGAGAGACATTAAGAAGAAAGGTATGGATAACAGAATCAGATATGGGCCCATATGTTAGATATGAAGATACAAGAGGACAATGGGTAAATACTACTAAAACAAAACAAAGATGAGTAAAGAAGAAGTGTGGTACAAAGATACTGGTGTATTGGTTTGGTTGATTATTGTATTCGGTATACCCATTATATTATCATTAGTATTATAAACAAAAAAAAGAAGATGAGTAAAGAACTTGAAATCATAAAGGATGTGTATTACAAATTCAAAGAAGAGTTTTTATCTAAACAACCTTATAATACTAAACAAACCAGATTTGAAACTATATGGAAACTAATGCATCCAATAGAAAAGAGGTTTGATAATTTAGTTAAGGAAGAAAAAAGATTTAGTAATATTGACATTAGAATTATTTGTGATGAAACAAATAACCCACCAGAAGTTGTTGATGATAATATACTGGTTGCTCGTGTTGAGTGGAAACTAAATAAATTAGACGAAACCATTCATTATGTTGACCTAACATTTGGTAATGTAGAGATTGAATGGAATTAAACCAAAACAAAGAAGATGAGTAAAGTAGTCAAAAGTAAATATTCACAAATGGATGGATATAGTAAGTGGACAGAAGTTAGTGATTTCCTTGCTTGTGGGTTAGTGGGTGTAAAAGTTAAAACGAAGTTAAACCTCAGAGATATTAAAAATCAAAACAAAGATGGAGTGGATAGAAGTTAAGATAAGAAAAATCTCAGAACTCAAAACTAAAGAAGAACGTAAGTTTATGGTAACTGAATTAAGAAATGAGTTAAAGTATTATAAAGACACTAAGAAGTTAGGTGGTGTTTCATTTAGTCCTTGGGCGATACATTATTATAAAATAGTTCCCTATCTAATTAATATATTAAAAAACCAAAACAAATATGAGTAAAGAAGTAAATTACAAATGGGTTCCTAAAAAGGGATGGGTGGTTGAATCTGAAGATGAAACACTAAAAATGGTGGTGGAAGAAACACTAAAAGAAGTTAATAGAACAATAAGTTTTCAAGAATACTTAAACCAAAACAAAGATGAGCAAAGAAGAAATAAGTCCAATCATTAAAGAAGGAATACGAATAATGACCCAAGTTAATGAAGGGTTAGAGATAGAAGTAGTAGGTGAGATGGAACGTACCGAACCATCTGAACATTACCCTATTGGTCAATTAGGAGTCTCAACAATTTTTAGAATGTTGGGAATGGAAGAAAAAGTATTTTTAGGTTGTCAACTTTGTGAAGATATGATAAACCCAATGGGCCATTTAATAGCAGAAGAAATGGTTATGCTGACATTCAAAGAACAAATGAAATTAATAATAGAAAACCAAAACAAAGATGAGTAAAGAAGAATTCGATAAAGCATGCGATAAGATAGCAGAAGACCTAAGAGGCAATCTAACATCAGAAGAATACAAAGAACTAATCACCCTTGAGCTTGTCCTAAGTCAAGGGTATGATGTTAATGGTGATGAAGAAAGATATAAAGAATTAAGTAATAAACGAAATTAAAACAAAACAAAGAATCTAAATAATAATCATTATATTTGTAATATGGTAAAAGATAAGAACGGTAGAGAGATAAAGATAGGAGATAAGGTACATTATAAACGTTCCGAAAGCAGTCATGAAATAGATATGGGTCATGGTAGAACAAAAACATTAACAAGACCAGCAAGGGATGTTATATTCACAGTAGATGATTTTGTTAGTTCACCTTTTTTTAAACATGGTGGTCATGACCCTAGACTAAGGGATAATTTGATATGGATTACTGGTTCTGATTTACCTTCTATTAGTAATACCCAAAAAAATTCTATATCACCATTATCTGTAGTTAAGATAGATACATCAATGGTTAAAAGAAATAGGAACCCACATAGTTTTAAATAAAATAATACCCTATATAATGTAGGGGTTTTTTATGTCAGGATAATATTTATTAGTATGAAACAGATTATTAAAAAAGTATTAAAAGAAAGTATAACATCTAACACTCAAGATATATATCATATTAGTATGGGTGAGAACTGGGATAGAGGTTATGACCATAAAGAAGATTTATTTTTTAAGGACTATGATAAGGCAATAGAATACCTTACTTCAAATGAATATGAAAAGAGTGATTATCCATCCATTAGTAATCAAGAAAAGTGGAGTAAGGGATATGGTTATCAAGCAACCTTAACCCCACAGAAACTTATAGTATAATATAGAACAGTCCCTTATAGAAATATAAGGGTTTTTTATGCCTTCTATAAGAAGAATAGAACCTCTCTCCGGACATGTAAACCCATAGGGTATACAAGTATATATAAATTAATTTAAATGTTCTCATATCCCCCGAAAAACGCTAACCTTAAATAACCATGCCTGTGGATGTAGTGTCTGGGGCTAATCAGTAAAAGCAGTGTTAAAGTGTATAATTGTGGGAAAGAGTGGTAAAAGGTGGTTATTTTAAGCTAACATTCACTATTAGAGTCCGAGCTCTCCGTTTAGCTCTCTCCAAAAATCGTTAATTTTTGTTAAAAAATAAGGACTGACATTTTGTCATGTACGATTTACCCCTTTCAAAAACCGTACCATAATTATACCACTGTCAGTTTGTCATACCCCTTTCAAATTATAACCTTTAGGAGGCATTCTTTTAGGTGGAGGTTTTCCGATACCAGTGTTGGGTGGGATGGATATTATATATTTAAAGTCAGATGCCACCAGTTTAGGCCTAACCTCATCAAATTTAAATCTTCTCATATTCATCTTAGGTTTTATATCACCAACAAGAACTACCTCCAATACTTTTTTGAATGCCTCCACTGAGGGGTACTTATAATTTAAGGTATCATGGTATCTAGATAGAGTATATAGGTCTGCCTCTCTAAATCTTTCACCAGTGAAATGGAGTTTACGCCATGAGGGTCTATCAAATTTAATCTGAATACATCTATTATCAGTTGAGGTATAACCATATACGGTTATATGCCTAGCTATCTCAAGAAGTTTGTGTCCTCTATACATGATTAAACAAATTTAAAACTACCCTTACTATACTTCTTAACTAGACTAATAGTTGGTTCATCACAAACCTCATCATTCGTCTCCCTACCTAAATGGTAATACTTATAATGCATCTCCCTACAAACATCTTCCAACATTCTTTCATAGTCATTGGTATCATCTTCGGACCATCCGAGTACGCCTTGGGCTATGGCTATTCTCGAAAAGATTTCACCACCACCGATTTGCCTTAAACGTCTAGCTCTTTCTTCTGCCGTCTCTCCCATCTTATTAACTTAATGTGTATGACCATATAACGGCCCACACTATTGAAGATACTACGACACCTAGAATAAACATTCTGTATTTATCATTCTTTTCATTCATATAACAAATATACGAATAATATTTTGAATGGTCAAATCTAAAGGCATAAAAAAAGCCTTCACAACTAATTTGACTAAAAATTGGAAGGCTTTTTAAATTAATAAAGCTTACGCTTTATCACTCATCCACTTAAGAACGGAACCCATCCCGTAAATCTCAGTGATTGTTTGAACGAATCTCTTTGGATTCTTTCTAATGTATACCAAACTATCAGCTGGTACGTTTTTAGAAGCTGGTCCAAATAGACGCTTCAATTGTTGTTCTCTTGTTACCTTTGGGTTTTTGACTTCAGTAGTTGCCATGTTTTTTACTTTTTTTAAAAATTTATATTATTAATTAACACTACAATGATAGGAATTATATTTTAAACAAACAAGCCCTTCGGGGAAATTTATTTTAAAAAGTTTTAGGTGGGGGTTTCTTATACTGTTTAATAGGTGATAACATATCATGTATCTTATACTTGTTGGCAATGTTATGCCAATACTCTACACCTTCTTTAGTCTCCTTCCAGTTAAAACCTGCCTGTAAGAACTCTAAGAACGTATGGTACTGCCTATGGTCTAGTAAGAATGTCATATAACCATCTTTATCACTAACCTCATCACGATGTAGCAGAGCATTCTTCCATTTAACCTTTTCAGTATCGGTCATTAACTTATAACATTGCCATCCTGTATATAACATAATTCAAATATAGTAAAAATATTTTAAAAATAACTTGTTTATGTCAATTATTTTTTTTATCTTTATAGGGTCATTAGCTAAGACGCAAAGGTACCGACTCCAGCGCACCGCATGCCTTTTTTTTTAAAAAACGCCTACACTAGAGCATCAACACTAAGATACGAATAATTTCTGAAACAAACAAATAATAAACATGACAATTTGTCCGATGTGGAAAACTTTTTTTTTAAAAGGCAGGTGCGGCGCTGATGCCCCTACCTCACCTCTATAATATAAAGGTACGAAAAATAATTTACATGGCAAAGGAAACACCATGACAATGTGACAGTTGTTAATAACTTTTTTTTTAAAAGGCAGGGGCGACCCTTCGGTCCTTCCATCCAATCAACAATATAAAGATACGAATAATTTTTGACATGGCCAAATATAATCTAAACTTTTTTTATTTAATAAATGATTTGGCCAATCAAGATAAAAGCCGTATATTAGTAGTAATCAATAAAACTTATATTATATGACAGGATTTAAAGACATCGATGAGGTTGAAGCACACGCTAGAAAACTAATGAGGAAAGAGTATAAAGTAGAGGCTAATGGAAAGGTTCACTACTTATCACCCAGTAGAATAGGTTATCGTTTTAAGTTTGATAATGCTAAGAGACGTTTTGGCCAATGTTCTTATAGAGATAAAAGAATAAGTCTATCAAAGCCACTCGCCTCTAATAACCTAGATAACTTCTTTCAGATTAATGATACCATACTACATGAGATAGCACACGCACTGTCTTATAAGATACATGGTAGTAGAGGTTCTGGTCATTGTAAACGTTGGGTTCATGTGGCAAAGTCTATTGGATGTAATGGTATTAGATGTTATGATAGTAGTCAGGTTAATAACATAGAACATAAGTATACTTTAGTCTGTGATACATGTGGTGCTGAGAATCCAAGGCATAGAAGACCTAGACAAGATTATTCATGTTCTAGGTGTGAACCTAATAAGTTCGATGAGAGATACCTATTAAGAGTAGTACAAAACTTTTAACAGGCCTATTGTTTTAATCAGATAAATTGTTTATTATTAAGGTATGACATCAATAATATCAGACTATAAAGAAAATCACTTCTACCCTATATGGACACTAATAAAGATACTCAATAACTTATTAGATATAACGATAATAAAAAACCCATGGCTTTCGATTATTCATAATTTAATAGTAATAGTGTTATCACCAATAGTATTATCAGTACTAATCCCACTATACGCATTACATTTCCTAGAGTTTCTAATGATGAACTATGGTAGGGGTGTGGTAGATATAGTCAGGATAGATAACCATACTATCTTTCTATTAAAGTGTATAGCAGTAGTAACATTAATACCTGTACTAATATATGCTGGTCCTTCACTACTAGTACGGTTTATAAAAGAGACTAGAGAAGATAGACGTAGGTTGGCAGAATTAAAAAAGGCTGCTAGTGAGGCTGGTTTAAATACGGATATTGGTGAGCATTTGTTTTGGCCGAATGACCGTGATGGCATACCCACTGAGTGGGAGATGGCTATAGGTAGGCGGGATGGTGATGAGGTATCGCCACCAGAGGATGATATATTGTATGACAAGATGTCACCCCGCAGGCGAATGATGAACCATAAAATAGATATGACAAAATGACATACCATGGGCAGGGCCTTACGGAGGTCCCCAGACTGACAAAATGACACATGGGGAGCCACGGTATAGCCCCCTGGGGGCCCTCCCCGCGTAGGGCGCGTATCCCCCCTCCCTGTACCGGGGGGTGTGGCCGAGATAGGGGGGTCGGTTCCGTTTACACATTAAAAACCTAAAAACTCCAGAAAAAATCTGGGAAAATTTTTTTCTAAAAAAGAGACTTACTAATGGTACTAATAAGACATAGGAATAGAAGATTTAATAATAACTTAACATCGTACTCAACATATTGATGTATTTATAGTCTATGGAAAAATTAATTATATTTATCATTTGTTTACTAGGTATTCAATGTTCACCAACAACATATCAGACCCACTGTTTTTCTGACTTAAAGTATGATGATTACGAAAGTAGTATAGATAGTACTTTTAATTACGTAGAAGACATTAAAGAGTTTTTTATTATTAAAAATAAATAGTTTTTGAAAGAAGATATAAATAAAGAATTAATTAGGTGGTATCAAACTAGATACCTAAACCCCAATTGTTATAGTATTATGGATGACCCCAAGATAATGAGAATGTCTGGTATTGATTTTATTTTAGAAAGACCTAGGAATCGTAAACCAATGGAACCTAAAAGAATAATGAATAAAGTACGTATGTGGGATGGAACTCCGACTCATACGTTTTTCGGTAAGAAAAAAAGGAAAAGCTAAAATTTTTTTGGGCAGTAATTTTTTTAGAAAAAAGGTCTATACTGTTTTACTCAATAGAGACCACTAACATATCACCATCTTCTTCGGCGAATCTAAGAGGTTCATCCATATAACCTAGATGCCCCCAATATTCTTTTTGTAAAGGTGTGAAATCTGAAGAAGTAATATAATTCCCAACTTTTTCAATTTTAACTTTAAAATTATCAGTGTCAATTCTTGTAGTGTGGTCCAAGTCCACTAGTTTTCCAGAGAGTGTTACTATATCACCCACCTTGAAGAATCTATTATAAAAGGCATCTTTCAATGTAGGCATAGATTCATCAACCCAACCCATATCATTAGACTCTTTTAAGTTTTTAGGTCTTAGTTCTTTTAATCTGTTATTAACTAATACTTTATATCTTTCCCATATATCATCAGAGTCTTTATTTTTACCATACTTCCTTTTTATTGATATATCAAAATAATACTTCTTTGGATGAATATTTGATGTCATAAATGGGAACTTCTCTAAACCTTTATCTTTAGTAATCACAGTTTGATTAAATAATTCTTCAGCAATATCTTTATTAGACTGAATATCATTAATCCATTCCATATCATTAGATTCCATCATAGGGAAGTTATCATCTCTTTTTCTTAAAATAAAATCCATTGAAACAACTTTTGCTACCCCCTTTTCCATTCGTTCCAAAAACGAGTTCGCTGCTTTATATGTTAGAAAATCAGAATTAACTATTTCTTTTGGGGTAAGGTTATCTACTTTTTCCCATTTCATACCACCCATATAACTTCTTCTATAAATAAATTTTTCATCAGCAGAAACAATTAAATAAAAACTAGCACTGAAATCATTTATCTCCTCACGTATTATCCTTTTTAGATTCATACTAATAAATATCACTTTATCTTTTAAATTATTATTATTATACTTCTCATATGAATTATTATAATATAGGTGATATTTTCACACGTCACTCATTTAAAGACATGGTTGGGGGAGAAAAAGATTTGTTATGTGTGATAGATGACATTGAAACTACGCCTAATTATTTTTTGGATACTGGTGGACCCATGTATAATATTAAGTTTAAAGTTTACAAATTTATTGGTGGTGTTAGTTGTTATATCGGCAATTCTGATTATAATGTTAGAAGTTTAGGTTATTGCCAAGATAGTTTATACATTAAAGGTGATTGGGCTTTTAAAAATAAAAAATTAAAAAAACTTTCTTTCGTATAATGGATGGTATGTATTTTCTTGATGATAGTGACCATATGATTAAATTGGTTAAGATGGGTGGCATTTGGTCATTGAATAGTCTTGAAACCGATGGTGGTTTGTATCAGATTATATGGGACCCATATTTTCATAGTATGGTTGTAGATAAAACACTTTATTTTGGTTGGGAGATTGAAGATAAAATAAAGGCAGGTCTACTTAGGCCTGTAAGTTTAATTAAACATAACATGACTAGACATTCTTTTTCTTAATATGAACCGAGATTTGGCAATGGGTTTAAGGTTAAATGAACTTATGAATATATATAGTTCTTTTAGTACTAGAGTTCATATTAGACAATGGCAAAGAAGGCAAATGATTTCATATTATCGTAATTGGGAACAAACTTGGAAATCTAATGGCATTTTAGAGCCTATTCCTCTCCTTCCTCGACATAAGTTTGTAAATGTGGATAAGTAAAAAATTGGCGGCTAAACATGAACCCCCCTTACCCCCCTTTTTTATTTTTGGTTCCACTTGTTAATGAATAGGGTGTTGTATTTCTTTATCCATGATAATTTTTCCCCTCCGTATGTTGTATTGATTTTATCGGTGATTTCTGCCTTTAGTTCTAAATTCCTGTTTAGAGTTTTTCTTATTTGGTCTAAGAATATGCCTCTTGGGGTTAGATGATTCATTATCATATATAATATAACTTAATGTGGATTAGAAAAAATTTGACCTGAAGTTTCGACCCCCCAAACCCCCCTTAATTTTATTCGTTTATTTTGGCGGTACTTAATTCAGTATCACTATGTCGGTCAAAATATTTTATACAGTATTCTAATGTGTCGTATTTATCTAAACCGTCTTGTGGGTACCAAGCCATCATCGCTACAACTATAGATTTTTTCTTTTTCCAATCTAAATCAGGTGGGTGTATATCAAAATAAAGTGAGTTAAAGTATGCCTCATCTCTTCTTACTATATCACGAATACCATATAATGAAGAACTAGTACTTATATCATCTCTACTCTCGATTACATCAATTATATAATCTATTATCAATAACTGTTGTTGTTTTGGCATATCACCTAACCATATCTTATAATCACCTGGAGGGTATTTATCGATATTTAATATTTCATTTGGGATGGGTTTAATATTTTCTATCCAATCGAAATCATTTGATTCATATATATAGATAACATCATTTTTATGTGATATGACAGTTAAATCACGGTCTTCATCCACAAAGTAATTATTTAAGAAAACATGGTCTTCAGGCCACTTACTACAATCCCTAGATATTTCCATCTTTTTTACAGCGTCACAATAATCAATAGAAATATTAAAAGTACAATCACGGAAATTTTCACCAACAGTATTTATAACTACCTTAAATGGTTCGTTAGACCAATTTTTAGGAGAATTACTATGACCACCCATAAGTTCACCCATTAATGTAAACTCATCACCTTCATTAAAGTTATTAGTATCAAAGTATTGACCTAAATTAAGTTTCTCGTCTTTAATCCAATCTAAGTCGTTAGACTCTGTAACAAATTCGGGGGTGTCAACTTCTTTAAATTTACCCCATAAGAATACTCTAGCGTTGTATGGTAGTTTAACGTATTTACCATCATAAACCATCTTATTTGACTCACCAATCTGTTTAAATGTAATCTCACCAATTTTTGGAAATCTAGGTTTGGGTTCTTGTTTAATAATATAAAAGTTTTGACCCTCATAACTAGAAAGCCAACTAGGAAAATCATCATAACCTTCCCATTTACCCATGATAGAATAATCGGGTTCGAACTCATACATCTTACCAACTTCTAATTGTTCTACCTTATAATATGTGTCAACACCTTTAATCCAATCTAAATCATCAGATTCTTTTAATGGTTGATAGGTTATTATATACTCACCATCAGATAACCACTGCATCATCTGTTTTAATGTATTAGCGTAACGATTGCCAGTCTCTAAAGATTGTAGGTATACCAATTTATCGGGAGCGTGCCTATCTTTTCTTTTATCTACTTTGAGTACTTCTAAACAACCTCCTTTAAATCTTTCATGATTAGGACATAAGATTAGGCCTTTAGTTAATTTAGGTTCGACTTTATTAGCCCAATCCCATTCATTCTCTCTTAATATATTTTTTATTAATTTACGCATATCTTAATAAGGTAATAGGTCCACTTCTTGGTCTTCAGCTACCCAGTAGGCTGAATGTATTAAATTATTATTAATATTAAAAAAGTTTAAATTAAGAACATGTTTATAACCTTCGTAATGTTTTTCATTACTATCTCCACAGTATATAGCTCCAGATTCAAGGATAGCTTTTTCCAAAACTCTCACATAATCAGTATCATACACCACATCTTCAGCGTTACTAACACCACAATTTACTGCCTGTTTAATAAATTTTTCAGCATCTGTAAATTCTATTGTATACGGGGAACGTGTATTAGTTTGGTCAAACGGTATTGTGGCCTTCACATTTCTAATCCATTCTAGGTCATCCATTTCTTCTCTTATAATATTCCTAAGACTCATACTATTAAATATCAGGTTAAAAGTACTTTTTTTTATTTATACACTTATATTTATTGTTATATGAAAAACCAAAAGACCATTAATGAAAACGAGTTTGATTTAGATTGGATTAAAGATACTAAAGCTAATTGGAATATTGACTCTATTGCTGATTTATATGTTAGTGGTGAAATTGACTCTGTTAGAATAGTTGGTTGGAAAGATTTAAAACATTTAGAAGGTGCTATTAAATGGTGTGGTGAAGAGGATTTTTTCGATAAATTTAAGATTGGTGGTGAATATATAATACTTTCCACTAGTTTAACTGATGGTATTGATGGTAAACCCTCAATAAGAGCTTTGGATTGTGGTTGGTGTTCGGAAGACCCTGACGCTATTGGGTATGATTGTAGAAAGGATGTTGAAAGTATAAGTTTAGCTTGGGAAAAGATACCATCTATGAATGAATATTTTATTTTTAGTGAGGATTGGGTTGAATTAGAACCAGTTATTAAAACTAAAGACATAAATGAGTCTAATGACTTTGATTGGGTAGAGGACGTTGTGGTTGGTCCATTAGATTCAAAATACTTCATTGTAAATGAAAGGTCTAATCATAGTGGTGAAGGGGTGACAGCCCCAAATAAAGGTGAGTGGATTTTAATGGAAGTTTTAGGTGGTAATAATAATTTATCTGATAAAGATGATAATTACAGAGTTAATTATAGAATATTAGAAATGCACACAAATCCTGATAGTGACCTTCAAAAGGTACCTTGTTTGGATGGTTGGATATATTTAGATGAACTTAAGAAACTTTTGGGTATTGGTCCAGATGGTGTAGTCAGTGAAAACCCATGGTGGTTCCCACATGATGGAGATACTTCTAATTTACCTAAAGATAAAGTATATACTAACTGTAATAGATTAAATGAATCTACTGATTTAGATTGGTTATCCAATACAAATGTAGATTTTATAAAATTAGGTTCTGTTTTTATAGATGATGAGGATGAAAGGTTTATTATTATTAATATTTCACCGAGTAGTTTAACTATTAAATCTTTAGATTTTCCAGAAGATAAAGAAGATACTACAATTAAAAGTAATTGGGTTAAGGAAGAGTGGTTAGAATTAATTGATAGTGGTGAGGTTAAATATTCTCATAATATTCATTTAAATGAATCTGATGAATTAGATTGGATTAAAGATACTGAGGTGGGTGATAGATTAACATCTTCCCCAGATTTATTTTTTAGGACTGATGACGACATGTTTTATACCTTAGACCAACTAGGTCATGATAGTGGAGATATGTCAGAGATGACTATGGCGGAATTAGCTTTAAATTATGGATATCGTTGGTCTGATACACATGGAGGGTGGTACCATAGGGATGAGGTACAGAGTAAAGAAGAATTTTTGAGCCATTATGATGATGATATAAAAAAATTCAATGAATTAAATGAGGACTTTAGAAAAAAATATGTTGTTGAGTCTGAGGACTTTGATTGGATTGAGGACCAAAGACCAAACCCTTTTCTTGGTAGAGACATTAAGTTTTACATAGACAAATCACCCACTAAAGAACAAGCTAAATTGATTTGGGATTTATTAGTTGAAGCTGGTGCAACTGATGAACGTAGTGTTAGAATATATAATAGAGTGAATAAATTAATGGGTCATAAAGGTAAATTTATAATCATTAATTATGATGGTGACTTAACTTACAATATATATGACATTGGTGGTTATATTGAAACTAATAAAATTAGTGCTGGTAATATTATAAAGTTTTCAGATATCTTTTCAAATGATGGGCCTAGTGACCCTAATGATTTAAATACTTTTATAAAAGAATCAGACGATTTTGATTGGGCTAAAGGTCCTATCGAATATGATATAAACAGTATTATAGGTAATACATTACATTACAGGGATAATAATTTTAATGAACTAGAAGATAATAACATACACTTTATGGATGTTGAGAGAGGTCAATTAAAATTGGGTCCTTACGATAAAGATAAGTCTTTTAGAGTTATCGATATTAAAGATGGTAAGGCTGAAATTAAGATAGATAATGATAGGGGTGGGACTGTAATGTATCCAGTACCCGAAGTTGAAAAGTATGTCAATATCGGTCTTTGGCTTATGAAAGATGTTAATGGTAACGACCTTAATGATTGGTCTTATTTAGGTTATTAACCCTACTCAGAATCCTCAATATTCCTTATTGTTAAGAAATTTAATAAAGCTGAAAAAGCGTTTATTCCCGCGATTATCCATCCAAATAAAGCTACTCTAGATTGTTGTACACCCGATAAGGATTCGAAACTAAATAATGTTATACCAAAAAATAATATACAAAATACTAAGTTGTGGATGTAAATGTGTTTTTTAAAATTTTTCATATCTTTTAATTTTTGTTTAAACAAATATAGTAATATTATTTGATACGGCCAAATTTTTAATTAAAAATCGAAAGGTTTTATAAATTTAGGTGGTTTTATGTTACCACTAAAACTATTGAATTTGATGTTTCCTGTCACTATACCGTTGATTAATTTTGACTTTTTAATGATGAACCTACTACCATCAGATAAATCTAAATTGATGTCATCATTATTTATATCTGTTATAATAGCGTGGTAACCATTATTATAACCTAAAACATCACCTATTTTGAAAATCATATTATTTTAATTTAAATTTTTCAATACAATAAACCACTTTATCATCTAATAGAACTTTATTTTTACTTAGATAAACATCCCAACCAAACTCTACCATAGCTAATTTTAACTGTGTTTTCAATTCTTTAACAGCATCTTCTTCTTTTTGAAAAAATGACACAAAAAAAGGACATTCACCAGTTTTATCAGACACACCAAATATTTCCATTATTTAAATTTAAATTTTTCTATTGCTTTACCATAACCAAACGATAATTCTACCATTTGTTTTCTCAATCTTTCAGTCTCTCTTACGACTTCCCTTTTGGGCCAATTATAACTATTATCACAAAAATGAGCCGTGTCAAAACCTATAACCCAACCATCTTTAATTTCCTCATCACTGTAACCTGTGAAATTTTTCATGTCAGAAGTGTGGTGTGAAAAAGTTAATCCACCATGAACAGATATATCCCCATTAATATCATTATAATGTTTTCCGTACATTGGGTGGTCCTTGAATATTATAACATAACCATTACCCCATCCGTGGTTTGGGGTATGTAACCATGTATTTTTTACTACAAATGATAAAATTTTAGTTTTCATAACACAAATATAGTACAATTTTTTATATAAACAAAGATATTTATCAATAAATAGAAAGTTATTATGGCTGAATCGGATGATTTTGATTTTATAAACGACACGAATTCACTAAATGGTATTAGATTTACCATTGGTCAGTCAGTAATTCCTGAAATTATTTATACTATTGAGGATGACGGTCAAGACCATAAAGTTACTGTTGCTTGGAATGAGAAAGAACACTTACTTCTAGATAGAGATGAAAATTATGATTCAATAAAATGGGTTATTAATACTAACATTAGACAAAATGGTGATACATTACGTTTATTTAATAAATATTTTGGGGAGGATGAGTTTGATTCTTCTGATGAAGAAAAAAGAGAAAGGGTTATTGATTATATGATTAATAATTTTGAAGATGAAGATATCTTACATTATATGGGTAGTGAGTTAAGTGATGGAAGGGTTAGTTACAATAGAGATGTTATTAAAAAGTTTTTTAAGGAAGGTGATTGGAAATTTTATGATAAATCATTAAATGAATCTAATGATTGGGGTTGGGCTGAAGATGTTCCTGGGACTAAAGAATTCGCTCAAAAATATAGATACTTTGAGATTGTAGCTTGTTATGGTATTGATTATGAATCAGAAGAATGTGATGATGAATACTCACATTATGTTAGAATACCTAAACACATTGCTGACGATATTTGGGATAGACCATTTATTGATGGTCTTAGTATGGATATTTTAGCTGGACCTGGGGATGAAGGTTTAGGTGTTATAAAATATTCTATTAAAAATAATTTAATCTCCCGATACGAAGTACTTGAAATTATTATGTTTGAGGGTGTTAGGGAACTAGAGGAACACGTATATGAGGAATTAACAGGTTATAGGGAAAGTGTAAACGAATCTAGAGACCTTAAGTGGGTAGAAGACTCAAAACCTAATTGGAGTACTTATTATCAAGTTATTTTAGATGATGTTCAAAAATTACCTAAAAAATTAGAGGATGTAACAGATGAGATGTTATTACTTATTTGGATGAAAATTAATGTAATTAATAAAGAAATTCGTAAAAAAAGTGATGATTACCCAAGTGCTTTGTATAGTGATAAGGGTAAAGAATCGTTTGAGTCTATAATCCAAGTTGAGTGGTTGTTTGGTAAAATAATGTCTTTGGTTTCTGGTAAAATGGTTATTGTCACCGACCCACAGGATTATTACGAATCAAGAAAACTCAATATAATCACTAACATAAAGAACACACTTCCACAATTAGAGTTAATTGGTGAATCAAATGAGCTAGGTTGGATAGAAGATGTTGGTCAAGATAGAGCTTACGTACTTGATAAATTAAAAAAGTTTTTTAACGAAAAAGGTATAAAAGTTGATTGGGAACACGACTATGATGAAAACCAAACTAGTCATGGTAATACAGAGGTTTATTTTGGTAGATTTTGGTTCGATGGTAAAAACAATAATGAGTATTTTATAGAACTTTATGAAAGTGATGGTGGGGAAATGATTTTTGACCTTTATGTATATGATAAAAAAGACGACCAATATTATAGAGATGAAGGATATGGTGATGAGCAAAGGATAAACCCATCAAAATCAGATGATTTTTGGAGGTTGGTGGCTTGGTTGGTATTGTTGAAAAAGGGTATGCACACAAGTCCGAACGCAAAATCGATGAAAGAATCAAATGATTTCGATTGGGTAGAGGATGTAACACCAAGGATGGACGCTACCCTATTAAAACCTGGACAAAAATTCTATGATAAGTGGGGTGATGTTATAAGAGTGTTAGAATATTTAGGTAGGGATGATGAAGGTGAGGTTTGTTATAAACCACCTTGTAGTTTATTAAGATTTAGGAAAATAAAAGACCCAAGTGGTTGGAGGATGATTCCCGCATTACCAGCTGATGACCCACAGAACACAGATATGGTAATGATACCAAGGGAGTTTGATGAACATATTGAGTCTGGTAAATTAAAATTAATTAGTAAACGTACAATGTATGAATCAAAAGATTTAGATTGGATTAAAAATGTCAAAGCTCAAGGTTTTGAAAAAAGTAAAAGTTATGTTGTTGATATTAGTAACTTAATGATAGATACACCAATGTCTGTTTCCCCTACTTCTGAGGAATACACTAAATTAACAAGAGCAGATGTTCTAGACAAATTTAAAGAGTTAGGTTATAATGTTGATGATATTTCTATTACTGACGCCGATTATCTATATATTGAACCTAACGATGACGCTGGTTATTGGGATGATGTTGTTTGGGTTAAACAAACTCATTGGTTAGATTATGATATGAAAGACAACACACTCGACCCAACTTGGGATGGTAAATATGAAATGATAGATATTAATAACCTTATGTTTTTACTTGATAATAAAATGGTTACTGAATCAAAAGATTTTGAATGGATTGAGGACGTACCTTTAACTATGAATGTTTGTGAAGCCTATTACGTTTTAAATCCAGGTGATGAAATTATTATTAATGAAATTGACAATTGGGAGGACAACCCAAACCAATGGGATTTAGAAAACACAAGAACGACCCACCATAATGTTAAAGCAAAAGTTTTAGCTTTGGATGAATGTAATAATATACATAAAACTAATGAAAGTAATGATAATACAATTCTAGTATCCATAGATACGGATGAGTATTATGGTTTTGATGAAATGTGGAGTAGAGATTTTGTTGGTGACCTTCCATCAAAGTGTCGTAATGAAAATTGTATTTTCTTAATCTGTGAGGATAGTGAACCAGATTATGAAATAAAATTAGTGAAAGAGAATTTAGATGAAAATAAAAAAACAATAACTGAAGTAGCAGGTATTTCATTTGAATCAAGAGAGTGGGCTAAAATAATAAATGACGAAATATTAAAAAACCCAAATGAAAAAGAAAGGTTAATTATTGATGGTTACGATTATCCTGAAGCCTTTAAAAGTTTCCCAATAGATTATGTGGTAATAGATTTTTATGATAAGTTAACTGGTTATGGTCAAGAACATTCTGGATATGATAAAGATGGGAATTATGTTGTACTATTATACATACAACCTAAAATCATTAGTGGTGTCGGTGGTTATAACTTAAGAACAGTACTTAATCATGAAATGAAACACGCATGGGATGATTATAACAGACTTTCTAAGGGTCAACCTAGTATTGATAAGAATAAAGAAAATAGGGAGTTGTATAACAAAGATTTTATATTAATGTTATCTGATAAAAATGTCCGTGGGCCGATAAAAGAACTGTTGAAATACTACTATTATTTATCTGAACTAGAGAAGACAGCTTACCTAGAAAATGTTTATGATGGTAATTTAAATTACGAAAAAGTGGTAAGGGACATATCTAGTAAAGATTTTGAACCTTTTAAAGAAAGATTTGACTTAGATATTAATTGGCATCTAATGAATACAGCCTACGACATACCATTTTTAAAGAAATTTAAATCACCAATAGAATTTATTGATTATAGTTCTGAAGAATTAAGGTCAAGAGCAATTGACATGATTAAGAAAATCAATAAAATGAAATACGTACACGGAATAGATTAATTACTTAATTCAGCTTTAATCGGTGAGTGTGATTGATACTCTTTTATCTTAAATGTTAAATCACAATCCAATGAATTTATGATTTCGTTAACATCATCTAATAGATGCCAATTCTCATTTCCTGAGTTTATTTCTAGTTTTGGAAATCTTTTAGGTTCTCTAGTTAGTTGTTCTTTCGCTTGTTCAATGTGATTCTTATACAAATGAACATCACCTAAATTACCAATCAATTCATCGGGAACCATATTAACTCCTTTAGCTATTATTTCTAATAACAAACCATAAGATGCTATGTTAAATGGTAAACCTAAGAATGTATCTACTGAACGTTGATTCCACATTAAAGAGATTGCTCGTGTTGGTAAGTTAGTTTTCAAAACTTTATCATTCCACATACTATTCAATTCTTCTCTCGCATTGATACTAGAATATTGGTCATCTTCTGATGGTATCGTAGCATCTTCAACAACATATCCGAATCTTTTAGCTAACTCCCATCGTTCTTCAAAACTCAATTTTCTAGTATAAACTTGAAATCCATAATGACAAGGTGGAAGTGTCATATGTGGAAGATACGTTGGGTTCCAAGCGTTAACCATTAGTCGTCTTGAATCTGGGTTTGTTTTGAGTTGTTCTATTAAGTTTGAGA
>WLWG01000331.1_pt1 | contig 49556 bp, 48 predicted proteins | sample 6712871 | NCBI WGS metagenome assembly WLWG01 (sample SAMN12718693, study PRJNA515312) | sponge metagenome | isolation source: marine sponge | host: Mycale hentscheli | place: New Zealand: South Island, Marlborough, Capsize Point | collected 2003-05-01 | reverse complement strand
CAGTACCATCATTTGATAAGATTAAAAAAGTTATACGAATAGCTCCTGCTTTAATTCCAGGTTTATTTGCAGCAGGTGCTGCTGCTAATACAGAAAAACAAAGAGGTGGAGAAATGTTTAAGACTTATAGAAAGTACATAAACGGTGTAGATGAATCAAAAAAAGCAAAGAATATTTATGATAAAATGAATGCAAAATATTATAATGAATCTAAGCAAGTAGGCATGTCACCTGCTAATTATATAATGACTTATGTTATACCTAGTTAGGGTAATTTACAAAATTCAAATAAATTTTGTATATTAACTATATAAATTAAGATATGAAAAAAGTAAATAAAAAAGGTTTAATGTCTAAAAAACAACAAACGCAAGCACAATTAGAAAAGCAACAAATGCAGCAACAACAAATGCAGCAAAAAGCTCAAAAGCAATCGCAACAGCAACAATCACTTGCGCAATCTATACAGGTAGCCATGCAAGAAGATGGGTATACAATAGAAGATGTTGTTACAGAATTAAAGTTTAATGATGTGCAAGACCAAGAAATATTTCAAGCACTATCAGAATTAGGGTATAATCAAAATCAAATTGTTGCGCTGCTACAAGAAAAACAAACAGAAACACCAACTGCAGATTCTTTATATAAAGCGCAAAAAGGTCTACCTAAATATCAAAAAGAAGGAGAGGCTAAAATTATTAGCGGTAGTAAAGATGGCTCATATCATCAACAAAATGCAGATGGTAGTATTACTGTTATGGATAATTGGGGTACAACTGATAATACAAGAAAAAAATTAAATAGCGCATTGTTGCAATCTATTATAAATAGACAAAAGCTCAACAATAAACCTATTAATTACACAAATCCTTTTTTAAATTTCTATCAGCAAAACTACATACCAAGCACTATAAATACATATCCAAATGCATTAGGTAAAATAGGTTTTGGTTTGTCAAAAATATTTGGTGCTATAAAAAACTCTATGCAAACTGGTGGAGGAATTGGTGAAAGAGCTGAAGAATTACGGATTACATCTACTGATGACGGTAAGTATGCTGAAGAGTCATTTTGGAATGTAAAAGGTAAATTTATGGATCAAGATGTTACTTATCAATACGTACGCAAAATTCCCAGATCATTAATTTCTGACACACCTACGTCCCTTCCAAATAAAACTAATGATATACCTACAATAAATCTTACTGAAGAAGAAGCAGAAGGTGTAGATGAAACTAAAGGGATGTCAAATGAAATGATTGTAGAACTTCTTAAAAGGACGTTCATAGATCCAATTACACGAGTAGGGCAAGGTATATATGATGTAGGAGAGGATGTAGTTACAGAAGCTATGCGAGAAAAACCTGAAATGGTTGTACCTGAAGAAGAGCCACAAACATCTTTAGATGTAAATCAAATTTTAGATGCAGAAAAATCTGCTGTGTTTGATGTGGATTCACCACCTTCTAATATGAATCAAGAAAATTTTAAATTGCAAGATTTTTTTAAAAGTATACTTAATGCTGAAGATAATGTAGTAGACTCAGAACAAGCACCTGAAGTTGAAGATAAAGAGATAAATGTTCCACCTGAAGAAAGAGAGTATGACTTTGAAAATCAAGGTTTTAGAACAAAAAAAAATAAAATTCAAGCTACTGAAAAGTTCAAAGATTTATTAGAAAACATTAGACAAGAAGAGTATCCAGATGTTCCTTTACCTGTTTTGATGTCTATAATGGCTATAGAATCAGCAGGTAATGTAAAAGGTGATAGTGGTGCTGCAAAAGGTTTAATGCAAATAGTTAGAGGTACATGGTCGCAAAGAAATGCTGATAGAAAAAAAGAAGGTAAAAAAACTTATAAGTATGATGATTATAAATATGATCCTAAAATTAATATTCTATATGGTATAGAAACTTTAAAAGCTAAAGCTAAAAAATTAGGCTTAAAACCAACTGATGAGAACTATATGGAAATGGTTATAGCTGCTTACAATGGAGGAGAAGGAATTGTTGGTGATGCTATAAAAATTGCAAAAAGTAAAGGTCAAAATGGAAATAAAGATTGGTTGCTTCTTGAAAATATGATTCCGGCTGTTGCAAAATATAACACATGGGAATATTACTATAATCAAAGAGGAAAAATTAGAAATAAACATATAGATCAAAAAACAGGAAAACCTAAACCTAAAGAAGAAGAGTTAGCAAAAAAAGAAGCAATAAGACTAAAAGCTAAAGAGATTTCAAATTATCCTCCTAAATTTAAAGCTTATTTAAAATATTTTGATAAATATTATAAAAAATTAGGTGGAGAAAACACGTTAAAACGTGCTCAAACAGCTGGTGAAACGGAAGAGGATTATATAATAGAAGAAGAACCATTTGAAGATTTTAAAGAAGAATTTGATGGGAGAATTGGTTCTCTTGAAGTAGAAGAAAATTTATATGATTTAAAAAATAAAGCTATGAACACATACACTGGTATATCAGGAGGAATTGTTGATGTAGCTTCAGGAATAAATGATTTATTTGACAAGTCTAAAACTCGTGCTGCAAAAAATAGATTGCGTTCAGGAACAGCTGATCAATATTCTGCTGTTGTTGATCCAGAAGACAGAGGGTTATATGACGAAAACACAGGACAACTAATGATTGATAAAAGAGCTTCAAAATACCCTAGATATATAAGGTCTACAGGGTATGCACAAATGGGAAACGGGGAATTTTTAGATCCAAATGCATATTATTCTGCATATGGAAACCCTATGTATGATTTTTTTATGGATAATAAATTACCTATGTATCAAGGTAACGATCGTTTAAATGAAACACCAGACTTTAACTTTAATAGTTTATCACCACAAAACCAAGCTGCTTTAAGTAAAGTTTTTCAGGGTTATGGTTTAGATGATCGCGGATTTATTAACATGGATGCTATTATGCAAGATACAGCATTAAATCAACAGCAAAGACAAACTATAGCAAGATATGCTGCTAATGTTAATAGATTAAGATTAGAAAGAGAAGGTATGGATTATGTAGATGAATCTGTTTCAAGATCTAAACCTAAACAAACTTTTTTACCTACAATGTATACGCAAAACAGTATATCACCAAAGGCACTTGATGTGCCTAGACCAAAAACTCCTCCTTTTTCACCTGAACAGTATGCAATGATGTACAATATTATGATGAAACAAGGTAAGTCTGGTATACCTTCACCAATGCAAGGCGATAGATATGAAGGTTATACTGGACCAATGTTTCAAGAGCAAAAAAGATATGGTGGATCTAGTAATCCTTTTATGAGGTCAAAAAGGCTTAGGAAAAAAGGAGGGCAAGTAGCTAAAGTTAGCTCAAGTGTTCTATCTAAATTAATTGCTAAAGGCGCAAATGTAAAAGAAATATGAAAATAAGTTTTAATGATCTACCAGATGGTTTTGAGGTTAGAAACGGTGAAGTTGTAGAAGTAAAACAATCTGGTGGTATGACAACGGGAGATCAGTCAGGTTATGGACTGACTACAACCAATTCTTCTAACGAAGCAAATGGTGATGATAACATAGATGTTAGATATAGTCTTTCTAGTGTTCCTAGAGATGAAGCAAACATTGAAGCAGAAGGAGGTGAAACAGTACTTACTGACTTAAATGGAGATGGTATGTTTGGTCTTTATGACATAAAAGGACCTAGACATTCTAGTGGTGGTGTACCTATGTATTTACCACCGCAATCTTTTGTGTATTCCGATTTTAATCAAATGAAATTGGATAAAGACCAGATAGGTGAATTAGGCATTGAAACTAAGAAAAAAATGACACCAGCAAAAGTGTCAAAAAAGTTTGGTTTAAATGAGTACTATGGTAAAATGAAAGATCCATATGCTGATCAAATTCAAATCAATAGTGCTGATCTCATGAGAAAGAAAAATAGCATGAAACTTTCTCAATTAGCTTTTATGCAAGAAGCTAAAAAAGAGTTTGAAGATGGTGTCCCTGTATCATCTTATCCATTTCTTGTGAAGCAAGGTATTGATCCTTTAGAATTTACACAACAAGTAGAAAAAATATCTGAGCAAAAGGCACAACAAAAGCTTATAGAGTCATTACCGTATGAGCAGCAAATGCAGTTAGCCGAATTACAGCAATATATGCAGCAGGTAGACGAACAGCAAATGCAACAAGAGCCAGGGCAAGAGCAACAAATGCAGCAAATGCAAGAAATGCCTCCTGAAATGCAACAAGATATGTCTCAGCAAGGTATGATGCCTCCTCCTCCGGAAATGGATAATCAACAACTTGCACAAATGGGCTTTGAGATAGAAGATGAATATGATACATACTCTATGCCTATAGCACAAGCAGGTGCAGAAATCGGTGATGATTATAGAGATAAGGTAATTGACTATGAATTATTACATGGTGCAGAAGATGGAACAGGACTACCTCTTGATGTTGCATTTAAAAAGAGTGTAACAGGAATTGATTTTACAGGAGATGAAGAAACAGACAGACAGCTAGTAAAAGATTGGATTCAAACAATTGATGATAAGTATAGTGAATATCCTTTGGAGTTAAGAAAAAGGATGGTAGACTTTGAAATTAATAGTGAAGATCCAAGAGCTGCATTGATGGAGGCTGCAGGCCTTTTGTCACCACAGCAAAAATTACAACTATATACTAATGGTAAATTAGATTTAGCAAAATTAGAAGATAGATGGGAAATGGCTGAGGATGATGTTTTAAGCAAAATGTCTAATTCTGATTTTATAGATAAGTTTGATGCAGCTAAACATAGGAGCTATAAAAATACTAGAGGAGCTGATGTAAGTTATAATGCTACACATGGACCTAGAGTTGATCTGTGGAGAAAAGGTTTTAAGTATGAAAACTGGAAACCAGGATCTTTTTTCAAGTATGATAAAGACAACAATCAATTTTTAAAATCTAACAAAGCAACAAAAAAAGAAGCTGAGGAATTTTTAAATGATCCAGAGGCAGAATTAAAAACTACTACACCGCAAAATGAAAATAGAGTTTCCAATGATGCTCTTATATTAGATGATTGGTTATCTGCAATAGGTATTAATGCTGATCTTGCGGGTAATATAAATGACTTATCTAATCAAGATTTACAAAAAATATCTAACATTGTTAATCAAGTAAAAAGTCAGCAGCAAATTGCAGACATGAATGTAGATCAATTTAAAAATGTTGTAGTTAATGCTATACAAACAAATTTACCAGAATTAGAAAAACAATTGTCAGGTATATCTTCGACAGATGATAATAATCAGCTTAATATACCAGAATATGATCAGCTTGCAGATCTTATGATGAACCCTGATTCTGAATTTGCTAAGATATTAGATGATACATATAAAGAATATACCAAAAGAGCTAAAGATGCAGGTATAGATGTAAAACCTAAAAATCAACTTATAAAAGATGTATTAAACTATCAAAAAAATAACTATAGTCTAAAACAAATTTTAGGTGCAGATAGGTTTGATGAAAATTTAGATAAATCACAGTCTATTGGTATGAATAAAAATCAATACACTCAAAAAATCTTTAATGAAACAGCACAACAAAATCCTTCCTATAAAGGTTATGACATTGATGAAAATACTACACGTAGTAATCAAATATTTTTAAATGCGCTTAGTGATATTAACGAAGCATCTGATAATCCTAGATTTGATATTATTGCAGAAGGGCCAAATGAACAAAAAGAAACATATAAAAGCACAAGACTATCTAAAGCTGATGGAGCATATGGTAATAACTTTTTAAATACATTTTTACGCGTAAAAAAATCTGCTCAAACAGTTGGTAAAGATGAAGAAATACCTTTTGATTTTTCCTCTTTACCAATTAATGAAATACCACCTATAAGAACTTTGGGTATTATACCAGAGTTTAAAATACCTGGGCCAGATGATTATAGGCCAGGACCATCAGTTCAAGAAGAAGAAGAAGAAGAAGAAGAAGATCCTCCATTAAATATAGAGCCAGGTCAAGTTCTCGATGCATATAAAAGATCACCTATTGGTTTCTATCCACAAGATGTTTTAAAAGCACAAGCTATAGCTGATAGAGAACGCGAATTATTTTTACCATTTCAACCTGCAGTGACACCAATAGATTTTGGTGTTGTTCTTGAAGAACCCACGCAAGCAATAGCGGCTTTGAATGCTTTATCAAATACAGGTATGCAAGCATTAGGAGCATTTTCAGGTGCTCAAGGATTAAGTTCAAGAATGTCAGCTTCTAAAACACCTGATGAAATAGCTAGAGTAATAGCAGGTGTAAACCAAAGAAATGTAAACACAATTAATAGAGGTGAAATGATGCAGGCTAAAGTAAATATGGGTTTAGCTGCTGAAGAAAGAAAAAGAGTTACAAAACTATATGATGATACACAAGTATCTTTGCAAAATTATATGAACGAATTAAATTTTGATAGAGAGCAGTATGCTGATGCTTATGGTAATATGCTTACTAATAGAGCTAACACTGCTAATCTTAACAAAGCATTCGATCATTTTGAGATAAGACCTGAGTTATCTGGAGAAATTGTATTTACCAATCCTGCTGCATTCAAAAAACAAACTGCTGATGATTTGCAAAGTAAACAAATGAAGTTTGCAGAAATAAATGATTTTTACCATAAACTTACAAATCAAAATTTAACACCTAGTGATTATATGGAATTTTTAGGATATGGTAAATCTAAAAAATCTAGCAATAACCAAACAGTAGGTCAGCAAGAATTAGCTGAATATTTACAAATGCTACAAGAAACACAAAATAATCAACTACCTAAAGAAAGAAAAGGAGGTAGAATTAAAAAATATGCTGTACCTTTCTATAGAGGAAAAATAGGATTTTAAAATTTAAATTATGGCTATATATGTTCCAGGTGTACCTCAGTATTTTCCTGAGTTTAAACCGTTTACACCAGATTATAAATTTCTTTCAAGTTTACTTGAAGCTCGTGAAACAAAATACAATACAAATTATAAAGCTCTTAATGAGCAGTATAATAAAGTTGTATATGGTGATTTGACAAGACAAGACACTCAAGAAGCTCGTGAGCAATATGTAAATAAACTAGGTCCACAACTTGAAAAAATTTCAGGTATGGATTTATCATTAGCTGAAAATGTTAATGCTGCCAAAGGGGTTTTTGCACCATTCTATCAAGAAGATATTATTGTCAAAGATTTAGTTGTAACAAATGCTGCAAAAAATGAACAAAGAAAATCAGAATTTTTTAGAACAGCTTCTGATGAAAATGTAAAAAGTAATTACTGGGATACTGGTGTAAAGAAAATGCAATACGATCTTATGCGTTTTAAAAATGCATCTAGAGATGAAGCATTAACTATGCAAAATCCAAAGTATGTTGCAAATCCTAATCTTTATAAAAGGGGTATGAAATATCTTAAAGATCAAGGATATAGCGTTACAAAAGAATACTCTCCGCAAAAGGGTAACTTTTTTCGTGTTGTTAATGAAAATGGAGATGAAATAACAGAAACTGCATTAAATGATTTGACTTCAGCTTTAGCACAAGATCCTGCAATAATTGATGGATACTATGCGCAAACATATGTAGACTATATGGATGCAGCAGTGAAGGCTGTATCTGAAAATCGTGTTGGTAGTATTGATGAGGGTATCAAACTATGGAGTTTAGAAAAGCTTCAAAACGTTACAATAAACCTAAGTGAAAAAATATCTGATCAAACTACTCAGCTTTCTATGCTTGAAACAACTGCAAATAAATGGCAAAAGCAAATAGATGCGGGACAATCTCCTATACCAGGGTCAAAAGACTATTTAGCTATGGTTGCAGATATGCGCATGTATGATGCAATCAGTCAAAAACAAGAAAGAGATTCAGAAACACTTGCAAGAATACAAACTTCTTTTGCTGATTATGAACGTACTGGCGATGTTTCTACACTAAGTAATCAAGCATCACAGTTTTTGATGACTGCTAATATGCGTGAAGATTTTATACGTACAGCGCGTAACTTTACTAACGTTAACAAGTCAACAAAATACATTGTTAATGAAGAAGAAAAACAAAGAAGAACTTTTCAAAATCAATGGTTGCTTCAGAATTCTAAAAATAATAAACAAACAACTGCAACTGCAACAGCCTCACCAACTCGTAGCCTAAGTTATTCATTTCAACTTAATGAAGAAGAAGGTGAATTAGAATACAAAGAAACACCAGAGGACAATATTGTAAGTATGAATAATGTTGTCAATAAAAAAGCTTATGATAATAACTCTATAAAGATGGCAAACTATATTGCAGAGTCTTTAGCTGAAAACGGTTCTGTAACTAGAAAAACAATATTTGATCTTGGAATAGTGGTAGATGACAATGCCGGTAGTAATGTAAAGGTATCTTTTGTACGTGACGCTTTAATTAAAATGTCACAATATGAGCCAGAAAAATTTATGAATTTATGGGGTTCAGAAGAAATTAGTAAGTTTAATGTTGGAGAATATAACCTTATTATAGATGAGTTTAATACATTAAAAAATGTAGAAAATAATAGAAATAAAGCATATCTTGATAACTTAAGTAATCTAACTCTTATAGATGATAAGTATAAAAAATTAGTAGAAGGTGGGGGTATATTACCAATAGTAGATGATGAAAATGGAAATCCTGTATTTTTAACAGAAGAGCAATATGATAAAATTATATTAGAAAAAATAAAAAATGGAGAAATAAAAGGCGAGGCTTTTAAATTATCAGCGACTAAAAGTATTAAAAGAGAACCTGTTACAGGTATATTAGTTAATGGTCAAGAGCAAGACGGGTATAATATTACAACAAGAGACTTTGTTTTAGTGCCTTCACGTTCAAAATTAATAAAAGGTGATAATGGATTTTATTATACATCAGATTCATTTATACCAAAAGATGAAGGCGTAGGAAAAATTCTACATAAAGAAATCATGGCAACTGGAAAATATGAATTTTTAGAAAAAGGTGCTTCATCCTTTCAAGATAAATACATTAACAAAGAAGATATAAAAATTGCAAACGGAAATATTGAGGCTGCAGGCACTCCACACAGTATGAGGTTTCTTATAGAAAGACTTAATAGGGAAAATGATTTTAAGTTTGCACAGCAATATGCTAAAGGTTTAACTAAGACAAATATATTTGGTCAAGAGTATTTTTATCCAGAGCGATTTAGGCCTTCAAATAGTGTGTCTTTTACAACTATAGGTACTAAAGTAAATGATCCTTCATATAATACATCTGCTATATACCAAAAACATATAGAAGGTCTTAATAAAACTCTATCAGGTGGTCTTGGTTATGATCAGAAAAATAAAGATGGTAAGCCAGTGTTATTTCAACAGTTTTATCAACACTCTGCATTTACCGGTGATTCACCAGGTAACAATTTAATTACTACTACTTCAGCATCTATTACAGGTGAAAAATCTTATAAAAAAGATCCTATATCAAAACAAATGATAGCAGGAATGAAGAGACAATTAGACAACGTTAAAACTAATTTAGTTTCATTGACGCTTAATGGTGTTAAAGCAGAAGGTTTGACACCAGAGGTATTAAATGCATTTTCAGAAACCGCAGATCAAAAAAATGTAGTAATGACATATATACCTGCAGTAAATATAGATGGTAAAATAAAAGCACAGTATATAATTACAAAGTTTAATACAGAAGGTGATGAAGAACAAAAGTATGAAATGACATTTGATCAAAAAATGGACACTTCACCAACATCATTAAGAAACTATCAAGTTTTAAATCCTGTAATGTTAAAGATTAACGAGGGTAATCCTATTAATGAAATAACTATACCTGGTAATGATTATGGTTTTGTTACAGATATAAGTGCGGGATCTATAACTGCGAGACAATCTTTAAGTGGTGAAATATTTATTGATGTAGTACCAAATTATATAAAAGATAATGGAGATCTTGTGCAAAATGAAAAAGTTTCATATGGTCCGTATGCTGCAGATAACTTTATGTTGTATAACAATAAATACAATGAGTTAGTAAAAACTTTATATGAAACTGCAAAGAATTTGGGTAAGAGAAAACAAAAAATTACAAAAGTAAAAAATAATAAATAACATAATATGATTCCTGGATCTAATAACTTTGTGTATCAAGACATTGATAATTTATTACAAGATGAAAGTGTAGACCTTAAAAATACATTAGACACTCTTACGTATCAAACTGTTTTAAGTCAGACTGCAAATGTTGTTAACCCATTTGCAATACCTGCGTTTGGTAATATGAACCAAGCAGCTCCTACATTAGCTACAGGTACATTTAATCCTTATGCTGAATCTACACCACCTGATTTAACTTCAGCAGAAGGTCAAATGATTGCTTTTAACAATGCAAAAAAAAATACACAGCCTGCATCTTTTATTACTCCAACAATGACAAGTAATGCAAGAGATGTAAATTTTGATAGATATTACAATCACCCTTTATATAATGATTTAAAGTTTCATCCGTATGTTGACAATGAATCTTTATATAATGATAACTCAAGCTGGTGGGATGATGCTGCACGTATGAGTGGGCAGTTTGCAAATCTCACACAAACAGGATTTGTGTCAGCATATAGATCTATAGGGGATTTGTTTGATGATGATAGCTATATGTTTGGTAAAGACCTAGACTCGGCCAGAGAGTTTTCTGAAGCTATGAGGATAGGTAACTCAACAAGAGGTGGTCTAGGAGGATTTTTTAATAACACACTATTACAAGCAGGATACACATTTGGTATTATTGGTTCTGTTGCTTTAGAGGAAATGGTCCTTACGGGTTTAACCGCTTTAACATTAGGTGGTACTGCACCATTACAAGGTGCTAGACTATTACAAGGGGGTAAAAAAATAGTTGATAGTGTAACTAATGCTATAGATGTAACTAAAGCGGGAAGAGCTGCTGCTGATGTTGTAGAAACAATGAAGAATGTTGAAAATGCTAAAACATTCTATCAAAGTGTTAAATCAGGTGACAATTTATTTTTAAAAGTTTTAGCTCCTGAAACTGCGCAAGCAATGCGTACACTTAACACTGCTAAAAACACAGGTCAGAATGTTACCAATCTTGCAAAGATGGCTCCTTTTGGTGGTTTTTATAGAGACCTTAGAAGTCTTAACTACGCTCTATCTGAAGCTAAGATGGAAGGTGGTATGGTTTACGATGAAGTATTTGCTAGTGGGCTTAACATTCTTGAAGAAAGAGATGGTGAGCTTACACAAAAACAAATACTAGAAGCAAAGGAACAAGCGGGTAGAGCATCTTTTTACAATACATTATCTAATGGCCCTATTATATATTTTTCAAATCAATTGGTTTTGGGCAATGCTTTTGGTGCATATAATAGATCCCTAGCTAAGATATTTAGTGACAATTTATCATTGGCAAGTAAAAGAATTAGAAAAATAAAACCAACATTTGTAGATGGTAAGCTAGCTCAAGATGTTTTTGAGGATATAGGGGAAGGAATAGGTTCAACTTTTAGAAGAATGCAAGCTGCAGGAGTTTCCGGAACATTTAAAGGAACAGCAGGAGCAGCACTTAGATATTTTTCTACAAACTTTACAGAAGGTGCGCAAGAAATTGCACAAGAAGCTGTTGCACATGCAACAACACATTATTATGAGGCAATGATGAAAGATCCTGCGGCAGATTGGATTAAAGTTAGAGATGCGTCTATAGGATCGGCAATTAATTCACAGTTTTCTGCACAAGGTTTTGAAACATTTATGTCTGGATTTTTGATGGGTGGTATTGTACAAGGTCCTCAAAAGATATTATTTGAAAAAATACCAAATCTAGGGCAAAGCATATTTCAGCCAGAAAAATATGCAAAGTATAAAGAACAGAAAGACACTTACGTTAAAAATGTAGAGCAAGCATATAATGAGGTATGGAACAATCTATCTAAAAATCCTGATTACTTTGACTTGTCACCCGATAAGTTGAATTATGTTTTACAAAAACAAGTAAGTGAAGACTTAATGAAGTCTTTAGATGGCACGTCTATGCTTAATTTTGTAGATAACAAGGATGAATCTAAATTTTTTAATATAGCTACACTTTTAGAAACAGGTGGGTTAGATTATTTTAGAGATTTTCTTGGTGACCTAAAAGGACTTAATAACAATGAACTTGCTGAAGCATTTCCAGTATTTAAAAATGATATTAAGAGTGATAAGACTGCAGAAAGAATTGACAGCTATATAGATCAGGTTGATAGGTTAGAGACAGACTATAATAAGTATAAAAATACAATGATTAATCCATTTGACCCATCACAATATGTGCAAGGTACAGATGAGTTTATACGTGAGTTTGTTAACTACAAAGCATTTAAACATGCTAGATTTTTAGCTTTATTTACAGGTGATGGTATTTACAGATCTGCAGAAAGAATGCAAAAGATGTTTGCAGAACTTGAGACAGAACCTTTGTTTAAAGGAATGGCAGCTAGTGATTTAACAGTTCTATCCTCAACACAGGATTTAGCCAGAGAAATATCTATGATTAAAGCAGAAGTTGAGATAATAGGCACAGAGGATCTTTCTGCTGAAGATAAAAAACTCAAAAAATTAAAAGAAAACAAACTTAAAGATTTACAGTCATTGTATGATTTTATGACTGAAAAGAAAAAAACCAATGGAACTTTTGATTGGAGAAGTCAAGGAAAGCTATATAAACTTTTTGAAAAATATGTTAAAAATTTAGCGGCTGAAAAAGGTGAGTTTGCAAATGCTGATGGAATAAAAAAAGCAATGCGCAAAATCATAGATTATCATAACCTAGATAGAAGACAGCAGCTTTACAATAATACTTTAGATTATCTTATTAAACCTGAAGGGTTGCAGGAAATAGTAAGAGCACAAGCAGAATATTTGTTTGAACAAATGCGTACAGCTAAAGCAGCGGCTGCTGCGCAAAATGTTATTGAACTCAATGAAAAAAGTCAGTTCTTAAAAGCATTAAAAGACAAAGGTGTGGAGATTGATCCGGAGCAAGAAAAGTTATTTACAACGTCAAATGATACAGGTGTTATCACAAAGTTTTATGATGAAAAAGGAGAAATTATAACTGATAAGAAACTGCTTGAGGAGATTACTCTCTTAAAAAAACAATACAATGCTGCTAAAACAGCGCAAGAAAATAAAAAGAAATTACTTAAAGATGAAGTAGATTTAGATGATCTGAGAGAGCAAATACAGTATGCGGCAAATAATTCTCCAATATTTTTTGCTTTAGCTTCACAGTTTTATGATACGCAATCAATGTCATATACAGACTTTTTGCAATCAGCTGAGGGTAAGCAGTTTTTAAATGTATATAAAACAATCAAAGAATTAGAATACAATAGCACACCCCTTACACCAGAAAAACTTTTAAACTGGCAAAGTGATGCACAGTTATTACAATTTGTAGAAAACAATAAAGATGCTGTAAACCAACTTATAAATCCACTTGGTTATAGCACCAAAGATTTTTCACTAACACAAGAAGATACGCAGCTTAACTTTCAACCTAGCAATGCAGCATCACCTGCTAAACAAGCTGAAATTGCTAAATTAGCAGATCAAATAAATTCTATAAACGAGGAAGTACAATTTGGTTCTTTATCACAAGAGGAAGCAGATAAGCAACTTAAAGTTCTTGAAGATCAAATTGCTATTCTCAAAGGTAAAAAACAAACAGCAGGTAAAAATGTACCTTTAATTGTTGAAGAAAGCGGTAAGTTTATTATCAAAGTTGATGATATACCTCTTGATAATATACAAAGATATAAATTTACGGGTGTTCCTGCAATACATGATACAGAGCAACAAGCAACTGCAGCACTTGATAGATTAAGACAACTACTTAGAAGAAAAAAGCAACCACTAGGAATAGATAAAAAAACAGGTAGACCATATATGGCTGGTGCTGCATATACCATAAATGGTAAAAAGTGGAGACTCGTTGTTTTAGATGTAACCAAACCTAATACACCGTTTGGTCTTGTTCCTGCAGATGATTATGCAGATTCAAAATTACCAGAAGAATATACAAACATTCAATATGTAAAGAATCTAAATCCATCTAAAAAAACTAAGAAAAATAATACAGGTAAGCCTCTATCTAAAATGTCTATAGAAGAGTTTGTGCGTTTGTATCCAAACAATAAAATAGAAAAAGAAGACTATGAAAAAATTATAGGCTTGCTTACAGAAGAGGAAATTGCACAACTTCAACTTAAGGTTGTTAGAAATAAAGAAGGTGGTAAAATATCAGAATTCAAAATAGGTGAAAATGCTACGAATCCTAATTTAAGATCAATGAAGGAAGCATTTGCTATTGGACTTGTATTACCTGATTCTGCTATAAATAGAATATCATCTCAGCTAGGTAAAACTTATGATTTTACACAGCCAATTGCTTTTATAAATAATGGTACTACTAAAATTACTAATGCGGATGGTGTAGCGGTTAACCCAAAAGAATTGTCTGATGCAGAGCTTAAAGATCTTATACGCAACTATAATAGTGCAAAGAGAAATACGGTAGAAGAAAGATATCTAACACAAATTCTGTTTGCTAATGCTGTCTTAAAAAAGATGGAAGGACAAGACGAAGCTACATTTAGTATGTCAGATCCTGAGTTCAAAGATTTCAATATTATTGTACCTATATTTAATTACTACAAAGATCCAAAATCAAATATGTTTTTAGATCTTGAGAAAAATAAATATGCATTTAACGGGGTAGAATATTATGTGTTTGCTTCTACAGAAAAATCTGTAGATGGCACAGAGTCATATACACTAAGAGTATTTGATGTTAATGGTAATGATGTTGGTATTACACCAGTTGGTACAAGTAATATAAGAAAAGAAATAGAATCAGAGATTAGAAGTAAAATTGCTTTTGATGATGTACTAAGTAAACAAGGTATTATATCATTTATCAACTATCCAAATGGTAGTGTTAGATATATTACTTTAAAGTCTACAATTTTAGAGTCTCAAGAATTAGATGATACATTTCAAAGCATTATAGATAAAGCTGAAGATGCTTATAAAAATAATGTAAAAAGAGAACAGGGTCAAAAGAATGTAATTAAAGATCAAGGATATGTAAGCGAATTTAATGAAGGTTTACAAAAGCAATTATTTATTACGTCTGCTGTTACAGGGTTAAATTTTGAAATTATTGTTACAAACACTGGGCAAATTAAGTTACGTGTAGTACAAGCATATGTAGATAGAGAAGGACCAAAACCAGTTGTTGCATATAAAGAAGTTGGTTCTGCAAGTTATTCACCAACTTTAGAACAATTTGAAAAACTTGATAGTAAAGCTTTAATTGATGCTGTACTTGAATATTTTAATTCAGAATTAAAGAAAAATAAATCTTCAATTGCAAGTCAGGCAGGCTTAACCATTAAGAAACCATTAAAAGTAGAACTAAAAAACTTTAGAAAAGCATTTCCAAGACTTGTAGAAACAACAAACTTAAATGAAACACTATCTGTATTAGAAACTAATTTTTCTAATCCTTATAGTAATTTTGCATTTTATTTGTCAATGGATTCAGATGCATTAACTAATGTAAAAAATGCACAAGACATTGTATACTCAAGAGCAGTTGCGGCAGAGCAGGAAAATGAAAAAGAAAATAATAAAAATAAAGGTAAGAAGCCAATATTAAATAAAGTAAAAGAAACATATGCGCAAGATCAAGGTTTTACTGATTATGTACATGTTCTAAGAAGCTACAATAAAAGAGCTGATGAAAAATTTAAACAAACAGGTGAGCAGCAAAAAATGCTTAAGTTGGATATAGAGTCTTTTAATAGTCTATCCATTAAAGAAATTGAAGAGCTAAGCAAAGCAAGTAAAACCGCCACAAATGCTAGAAAGGCTAAAAAGAAAGGTAAAAAAACAAAAAGTAATATAAATAAAAAGAGGCAGAAACAAAACACAAAAATTGATATAACATTTAATAATAAAGGTGATTTTGAAGGACCTTTTTTAGATAACTATGAATTTCTTGCTCGAGGCAGTGAAAGTACTGTTTATAAAAGCAAAGATGGCACTCACGTTATTAAAATATCAGAGCCTTATAATTCAACTGAAGAAGGATTGTATGAGGGAAGAATTACAGACACTTTACTTAAAGAATTATTTGTAGATACTGGATTAGAGGTTATTGGTTACTATGAATACAATGGAGTTAAAAATCCTGTTTATAGACAAAAATTTATAGAGGGTAAAACATTATCAGAAAAAGAAGCAATTGATTTTTTAAAATCATTTAAAGGTGTAGTACAACTAGAAGTTGATGATACTTTGTATTATAAATATAACGGAAAGCTATATGCTATAACTGATTTTACAGACAATGTCATACAAGATGAGAACGACAATATATTTCCAATAGATATATCTATATTTGAGGTTACTAAGGATAAAACAATAGCTGCATATAATGCAAAATTAGCTACTTTAAAAAGTGAAGAAGATTCAACAGAAGGTTCAGAAAATTTACAAGATATTAAACTGTTAGGCCTTTTAAATTCTATTAGAATTGAATTTAACAAGAATAATAATATTGTTGTACCGGCTGGCACAACTCGTCAAGAATTAGATTTGTTGCAAACTTTTCTTAGAGAGGAAAATCAGAATTTTATTGATAAGGTAAAAAAAGAATTTGAACCTCTAACAGCAGAGGAGAAAAAACAACAAATGCCTGTACTTAAAAGAGTACGAAAACAAATAGAACAAAATCAGAGGCTTATTAGAGCTTTAGCACAAACAGATCTTACTGCGGATAAAATACTTGCAGATTCTATTGAAGTACCTACAGGTGAGCCGCTTGGAGACTTTTTAACATGGCTTAAAGAAAATTTACCTGATTTTATTACTGTAGAAAGTATTGATTCTTTAGGTGATAGAATGAAAAAAGGTGGTGTTACTGTTGGTAGATTTGCTACTGTGCTTAGAGATATAGCTGGTGGTGTTGCTGTAGGTGGTATTATCTATACTGGTGAAGGTACTACATATAGATATCATGAAGCTTTTCATGCTGTATTTAGACTGTTGCTAACAGATAAACAACAAAAAAGATTGATTGCTCTTGCCAGGAAAGAAGTAAGAGCGGAATTAAGAAAAAAAGGTAAGTCTTTTGAAGATGCGCTACAAGAGTTTGCAAGCTTATCTGAAGACTATGCAAACTTAATGAAAAATGATAAGCAGGAGCTTATAAGATTGTACTATGAAGAGTACTTAGCAGATCAGTTTGAATTGTTTAAAACTTCACCTAAAAAATCAAAAATTGGTTCAGAAGCTAAAAGCTTTTTTGCTAGATTAATAGAATGGATTAAAACAATATTCTCTAGGTTTAGACAAAAAAGATTAAACAAGTTATTCTCAGATATAGATGCGGGTAAATATAGATCTGCAGGCCCTGTTGCTAACAGATTTTCTAAAAGTGCATTACAAGGCATAGCTACTTCTGCAGATGCTCTTGTACCATTTGACGAATTTTTATACAATAATAAAAAGCAATTTAATTATTTAGATGTTAATACATCAGCAACTATAGTAAATCAAGTTTTAGGTCTTATTATTGCTAAATACCAAACATCAAAAGACCCCAACGTTACATATGAAAGTTTAATTGATAACTCTATAGATGTTGTGCAAGATTTCTATAAAATAGATAATCCGCAGTATGAAACATTTACATCAATGTTTTTAGATACATATGACTCTGTTAAATATAATGCGTTAAATCAAATAGAAAATGCTTTTACAAACTATAAAGAGCAGATAAAAGAATCTGTTGAACAAAGACTAAAGTCAATAAATATATCTCAGGAATCAATAGAGGAGAGATTTGATGAGACTGTTATGGATATTGGTTTAAAAAATGCAGATCAATATGATATGACTGTAGAATTTAAAGGCGGCTTCAAATCATTGCCGGATTTTATTAGAATATACTTTGGCTCTGTTTTAATGGAAGCACAAGCTGATTTGTTTGGTAATACAGAGTTTAAATTCCAAGAAGATTCTGAAAATGTAATGTTTGAAGGTCAAAAAATACTTGTACCTGTTGATGCTGCAGCAGCATATAATGGATTTTTAAAGGCTGTAAGTGATACAACAAATCATGCTGAGATACTAAAAAAGATCTTAATATTTTCACAAACAAATGCTTCAACCAGAGCTGTAGCACGTAAGTTTTTTAGTGATATCTTTCAAGATGAAAACTATACATATGATGCACTTATAGCACGTTATGAGGAAGCACAAAATGCTGCTCATCAAGATAATATAAATATAGAGTTTGATATTAATTTAGAAGCTGTAAAAAATAAATCTCTATTTCAATCTATAATAAAAGGATTTATAAACTTTAGAATTGAGTATTTATTTTTCCATGAAATTACAGAAAGACTAGAAAATTCTACAAGACAAAAGTATTACATATACAACGCTTCAAATAGAGATGATGCTAAGTACCAAATAGATTTATGGGGTGATCAGCATAGTCAAAGATATATGAAACTGCTAAATGATAAAGCATTTAGAGATAAAGCTGTTGATACACTTAAAGATCTTGAAGAACAGCTATCCAGCCCAACATTTTACCTCAGCTATGAACAAACAAAAGCTGTATCAAAACAATTAGCTGAAGATCTGTATACATATTTGGGCATTGTTTTATCTCCTTTATATATAGAGTATTCTATTCTTAGCTCTAAGAATCAAAAAGATAATGATGAATTAATGAGAGCATTTAAAGATATAGACCCCGTATTGGTGCTGTCTAAAGAATCTGTAAATGCTATAAGAACTGTTATTAATAACTACCCAGGTGAAACCAGACCGTATTTATTCTCAGATACTGATGAGGGCGCATTAGGTAGATTAACAAACATAGCATTAGGTAATGCTGAATTTAGTGAAAATGTTGGAGCTTCTACATTCTTAAATGCTGAAGGTAAATTGGTTTATGGACATCAGTTGCCTACATACGATTTAATTAGAGCTTTAGAATTACATGGAGAAAATGTAGAAGAGACTATTGAAAAATTAAAAGGTCAACTACCAGAAAACTCAAAACTGTTCTTTGAATTAAATTACTTATTGAATAATAAGTTCTTTAGAAAGATGATGCAAGAAGGTAGCATTAGAATATCAAGAATTGCGGGATTCAAAAAAGGAACATCTAACAAAGAAGTACGCAATGCTGCAGATGTATCAGGCAGAGATGAGGGTGTTACTTATGGTTCTATGGATGCGCCTAGACTTATTTCATTATTGCTAAATGCTTATATGAGTGGTGTATCAAATAGTGAAAGTAAAACTATTAAGCGTGGTAAACTTGTTGAGGCAGATGATGGTGAATCAGCAATACTTGCACCTATTCTTATACGTATATTAGAAGCGTCAAATACAGGTGATATAGCTTTCTTGCCGGTTACAAAAACAGTAGAGTTAGATTCAACTGGTCAAGCTGTTATTACAAAAGAAACAAAAGAAGCATTTCTTAATAACATTATTGCTGAGTTTAACAGGATACAAAAAGAAAGTAATCCTGAGACAGCAACAAAAGATGATATTGTAGGATACAATGCTAAACTCATTGAGAATACTAATACTATGACTACAGATGTCAAAAGGATAGAGCCTAATGATGAAGCTGTAGATAAAAAGGTCAGTGATGGTAGAGCATATAAATTAGCACAAACCGGTAAACTACTTGAAGCAGAGCTTGAGCAAGATCAACAAGAACGCGTTGTAATTGTACCTGGAGAAACTTTCTATAAAGCCCTATCATCAGGTAAAACAAAAGTGTTTTTGATGAATCCTAATGCTGTTAAAAATCACCAGACAGCACAGGAAAATAAATTTACAAGTTTTACCTTCAAGAAAAATCAAATAAATTCTGTAACAAGATATTTAGGTAAGGTTAAAATAGATAAAACTACAGATCCTACAATATTCAAAAGCTTTATAGAAAAGTTTGAACCACTGTTGTCAAAAGAAAAAACATTAAATTCTATAGAGATTAAATACAGTGATTCATTTTCTTACTACACAACAAACAAATCTTTAGCTCAGTTTTTAAATGGTGAAAAAGCTAAAGATGTATATGAAATAGTTGATGATATAGACTATATAACAGAAGAACAAGAATCTGTAAAAACTACAGAAGTTGCAGTAGAAGGTTTTGTAGAATATAAAGGAGGATTTGAAAATAAAGGGAAGGGTACACCTAAAGGAGACGGTAAAGACAAAGCAATGAGAAAAGTTGCTGATGCTTTTATAGGAGAAACATCAGATGCATCAAGACCTTCAAGTACTTTAACAAGTCATGATACAATTAATAAAGAAGGTGTAAAAACACAAGAAGAAATTACATTAGGTTATAATTTTGAGCAAAAGAATGCTAGTGTTGTTATGTTGGCTAGAAATGGTAGTCTAAAAGGTAAACCGTTATCAGATATTACAAAAGCTTATATTGAAGAAGCAAGTAATGACGGGGCTAGATTTGTAGTTGGAGATATGCCGGGTGTGGACAGTCAATTCATTGATTATTTAATTGAAATAGGTGCTAAATTTTCCATATATCATACAGGAGAAACCTCTAGAATTAAATTACCAACAAAAGAAAAAGTTGTTGAACCAAAGAAGAAAGTAAAAAAATCTCAAGAACTTAATAGTAAGTTTGAAAACATTGTACAAAAACTGGAGGCGCAAGCAAGAGATGTTAACAATCCTGTTGTAAACAATGCAGAAGAATTTAAACAGATTTTATCAAATCTAGGTATTACACTTGATGAGATGATTGAGTTTATTGGTTTGCGCCTAAATGCTGAGTTTTCTAACTTTGATCAGGTTCTTAATAACTATGCTATTAAAAATGATTTATCTGCTGATATCAAAGGGGATTTTATAGAAACACCTACACATGCTAAGCTAAATTTGCGCAACGCTATGCCTGAACATAACTTGAAGCAGATATTCTTAAATGATTACCTTAACAAAACTGCTTTCATGCAATTGTATCTTGGAGATGGTGCTTTATCATTTAAAGATGCGGTAGATGAAATCAAAAGAGCAAAGGGTATGAACGGTGCTATTGTTAGTGCTGAAAGCAGCATCATAGATAGAGCAAAAGGTATATTACAAACCGTAGAGAAATTTGATATGTTGCCTCTTACAGATAGATTGTTTGAGTCATCATTGTCAGGAGAAATAGGTGAGGCAACAGATGGTCAGTTATATTTAACAGTTAAAGCTTTTAGATATTTATGGTTTGGTATAGGACAGCTAACAGACAGCCAGGCTAAGTTGCTTGATAAAATAGAACGCGGTGAAGAAGTGTTACCTGAAGATGTATTTGGTGCATTAAACTCAGATGGTAAATTTGTAAAAGGTTATGCAAAAAGATCAGAACTGATTAATGCCAAAAAGCTTTTGTACTTTGATGGTATATACGGTACATTCCTAAAAATGTCTGGTTTTGTCTTAACTAAACAACTTACATCTAAAAAAGAGAATGGTAGATGGGTTGCAAAAGATAATAGAGCACAGTTGCACAACTTGCGCGAAAGAATGGAACTGCATGAGGAGCTTAATAATACTTTATCTATAGCCGCATATGCTTCAGCATCTAAAATGATGAAAAAGAATTTGCAAGACATTAATAAGATGATGGCTGAAAATGCAAATTTAAGAGCAGGTGCAACTGCTGCTGAAAAATATGCAACAGATAAAGAATTCTTTACAGAATTACGAGCTAAATTCTTTGGGCTACAAGTAGTAAATCCTTCTAACAAAGAAGAAATACTTGATCCAACACAAATGAAAGTGTTAATTACTGCAGAAATTCCTGATGATATTGCAAAAGAAAAGAAATATGATGTAATTGTAGATGGCAAGCCAATGTCTTTATATGATATCAAAAGGGCTTATCATAAAAGCAAATCAGATAAATTAAAAATAACTTTTACTGGTAAAAGAAATTTGATATTTAACTTAGAAGAAGCTATAAACGAGTTAATTATAAGTGAAAAACAAAAACAAATTACCCCAGAGTTATTTGCTTTCTTAAAATATGCTAAAGCATCATTAGAGTCTACAAATTCTGCAGGTAACATTTTGCCATATTTTGATATAACAGATAGCGGTAGTGAAATGTATAACTTAAACAGTAGAATTACTGTAGATAAGTTTGTGCAATTATTTTTAGCATACTTTAGTAAAAAGGTAATGTCTGAAAAACAGACAGGTACGCAAATTACATTAGCTTCAGATGAAGGTTTAAGAATATTTAGACTTGTGCTTTCTGTAGATGAAAACGGAATGCCTGATAAACATATCATTATTAGAGAAAATGAGTTTAATGCTAAATATAAAAGTAGTGATATAGCATTAAATATAGACATGATAGATGGTCAACTTAGAAGGAAGCCGGGTGACGATTCTAACTTAGATACACTTGCTGAACTTGTTGAACAGTCAGGAGGCAAAGGTGTAATCATTGTAGATAGATTAAGACCTGCAATGATGAAATATGATAAATCAGATCCAAATCCAGCAAATTGGAAACCTTTAGCGGAAAGATATACAGAAGGTTTACTACCAGCTTTATCTTCTGATATATACTATATGTATGAAAGACTTAGAACACCTGAAAATATAAATCAGCAGTTTCAAGCATGGTTGGGCAGACAAAACCCAGATAGTATTACACGCATGCTTGAACAAGGGTTCATAAGTAAAGAAACTGTCTATGATGAAGAAACTCAAGAGAAATTAAAGATTTGGGAACGAGGTGGTAAAAAGTTAAATTTTAATGAGCTTAAAAAAATGTTTGCGGAAAAATATGGGTATGGTGTAAATAATGACGGTACTTTCTTTGATAAAAAAACTTATGAAGAATTAAATGAAGCAGTATCAAAAGCATTCTCAGTGCGTATTCCTTCACAGGATAATCACTCTGCAATTAACACAGTGTTTGTAGACTTTTTACCAATATTCTATGGTACAACAGGGGCTATTGCAAGAGAAGTAATACTTGAGGTATCAGGAGCGGATTTTGATATTGATAAAATCTTTGCTCATTTAAAAGCTATGTTTTTAGAAAAAGGTGAGATTAAAGAATATGGGAAGTATAAAACAGAAGAAGAGGGGTACAAACAGTATTTAAGATATGTAAATAAGCAAGTAAGTAAAAGCAATACTACATATAATGAAGCTCTGCAGAAATATCTATTCAAAGATAGTGAGGGCAAACAAGTGTTTGGTGCTAAAAAGCTTTTAACAGAAAAGCAAAGATCTGAGGCTATAAGCATGGGTTTATTGCCTGGCGCACTTAAAGCTATGCAAATGCTTGATTTGCCTGTTACTCTTCAAGAATATATAGACTTTAAAAAGAAATATGAGCAAGAGCCTTATGAAGCTGCACTAGATAATCAAGCATTAGATTATAAAAATGCTTTGCTCACAAACAGATATATGACGGAGCCAAATGAAAACGGTAATGTTATATCATTTGAACCCGCAAACTTAAGACCTCTCACAGATTTATTTGCGGAGTTTAAAACACTATTACCTGAATGGCATGCTGCGAGGGTAGAAAGAAACTTAGATTCTAACAACTTGTATGCGCAATTTATGGCGTTTAAAAACAACAAAGAAGGTGCTGCTAATATTGGTGCAATTGTAAAACCAAACTTAGTATTTAGTTTACTTGGTCAATTAGGGATTATGATTAATGCTAACAGCAATCTTATTATGAATGTTGATGGTGTTGATTTTAATAAGTTTGGAGAAACCATTGAGAAATATGAAAAAGCATTATTAGAAAAGTATAAAGCTGAAGATCCAGAGTTTCAACAACTTCGTTCACAGTATATTATTTCTGCATTGATTACAGCAATGACAGATAATGCTAAAGAAAGAATGGCTTCTTTGCTTGGTCTTAACAAAAATGCACTAGCTGTAGTGGGTAACTTAATATCATTAGGTATGCCCTTAAAAACAGCTATACTATTTGTTATTAACCCGGTTATAGAATATTCATATTATCTAAGCAATCGCACTGATACAAGCTTTTCTAAGCTTATAGAAAGCTACATAAATACTATAGATGAAGCATATAACAAGTTTACAGGTAAAGATTCAGGTGCACCTCTAGCCTTAGTGCGTACACAAATGCTTGTAGATGTTATAAATAGAAAAACTTTAGACAAGTTTGATACAGCCAAAAAAATAGAAGATAAATTAAGAGGGGATGAAAAAGATGTGTATCTAAATGATTTAATTGCGCAAAAATCTATTTTAGTTGAGTATCTAAAAGCACATGAAATACAAGGGTTTACTAGAAAAATAGGAGACATAATTACTCTTACTAAATCTTTAGGTACTAACTTAGTAGAGTTAGATAGCATTGAATCTGCTGTAAATGATTTGTATTTAGAAGAAGATCCAAATGTTTTTGATGCATTGTATAAAATGCCTGGTAGCACAATTGTTGTTGATGCTAGAGAGATATTTAAACCCACAAAAAAAGAAAATGAAATGTTTATGAGCACTTATTATAGTGTTTATAGACAAATATATGATAAGTTATTACCGCTTGTTGCATTGCAAAGAACAGAAGGCTTTAATTCAATATATGATTCTTTGATAGCTAATGCTAATAAATATATGAAGCGTGATAACAAAATAGATATGTCATATAATCTTTTATCATATCTTACAATTAAAGCTTATCAATACAGATTATCTCAAAGTAGTAATGCAAAAAAAGAGCTTTCATTAAGCAATGATTTATTGTATAATAATGACGGTAGCACACAGTCAATTGTTAATATTGTACAAACACTAAGGGATTATCAGGACATAATGGGCGATAAGATATTTGCCTCTAATTATTTTCTTAACAACTATATTGTTTTACAAAGTAGAAACAACAGAGGTAATAGAACTGGACAAAATCTTGTTAAGACTAATCAATTTTCAAGAATCAATGATTTGCAAAAAATTAATTTGCAAAACAGTTTTCAAGAGTTAAGGTTTTACCCGGATCCAAAAGTACAAGATGCCGCTATTGCATTAGTACATTATATGATGGTTTCTGACGGACTAAAACTAAAATCTAACAGTTTAACATCTGTATTATTGCCGTCTGTTTTTGATGATTATTTAGAGGTTGTTGATAATGTAATGTCAGCATTTGCTCAAGGTAAAATTGACACAGGTAATTTACAGAATTTGTATGGTGTAGACACAATAGAAACACTTTTGGATGACTTTATAAATGGATATTTCCAATCATCTTATGCTGTGTTTAGAGGCACACTACAAGAGACAAGATTTTTACCAGAAATAGTAACATTTGAAGGGCAAAATATTGGTTTCAATAAATTTAAAAGAGTAAAAGGTAATGACGGGTTGGTTAGCTTTATCAAAAAACAAAAAGCTGCAATAAGTGAAGATCTTTACTTTATTGAATTTAAATCTAAACCAACAAAGAAAACTAAAAATGAACGCATACTGGATTTTAATTTAGGACTGGATATTTTTTATAGTAAGACAAACAAAGATCAAGTTATATTTAAATCACCTGATGCAGGCGGGATAGCTGCTGTAAGAATAGCAGTGTTGAATACTTTCAAAGATATAAAGGCTAAATTAGGAATACCAGAAGATGTAAACCTAAAAGATAGTAATAAACAATTTATTATCAATTCAAGCTCTATTACACAAGAACTGATAACTGCTGTAAATTCTTTAGATTATACTGAAGTAAATTTGATAAATGAAATCTTTGTTAGAGAGCTAGGGCATATTTTTCCTAAATTGCGTAAGCTAGCATTCCAAAACATTAATGCGCCTGCATATGTACAGAATAAAGGTGTTATGCCGTCAGAAGTTATTGTTAACCCTTATAAAATGAAAGTTTCAGCTATGGATAATATAGCTACAGGTAAGTTTCCATTAGCAAAAATTTCAGCAGAAAATCTGAAGAAAAGAATGAAAACTTTATCTTATAGAGGTTTTGATTCTAACATTGTAAGATTAGGTGATAAAAACTTGCAAGAAATAGAATTTAAGCAGTATATTATACACAAGGATGATATAACTGGAGAAAGCAAAATATTTAAACTATTAGAGGAAAGTGTTAAGTCTCTTAAGCCAAAAGAACTAAATACATTTGGTACAGAAAACTCTAAAGTAACAGGATGGTTTGGAAAATATGTAGAGGTTAAACAAAAGGGTAGTGGTAATCAAATCAATGGGTTTATGTTTGGTCCTAATCTTCCAACTTACAAAAGACTTAAAGAAGAGATTGAAGATAATCAAGAAGATTTAGGCTTTAATATTGAAGAAGGATTAGCTGGGTCAACAAACTTTTTAGAGCAGGTGTCAACCGCAGAAGGACAAGATACTGCAGAAGATGACAACGCAGGTCCAGATCTTGACTCTGAATTTGATGATATGTTTGGAGATTTTGATACAGACAATAATGTAGATGAAGCTAAAAATCAATTAATAAACCGTGCATTAACAGAAATACAATCTACAAGTCTTGATGATCTTAAGTCTAAATTGAAAATATTTACATCGCTTGATTTTAGTTCATACGAAAGTTTAGCACAAACTATTGCAGAAGCATGCATGGATGATGCAGGAAATGTTATAGAGTCTAGTTTTGACACAATAAAAAAATGTCTATTATAATATGAGTACATGTATAAATGTTAATACGCCAGAATTTGAATCATTAAGTAAAAAATTCAAATCTAATATAAAAGCATATACTGCGGTATCATCATGGCAAGAGGCAAATAACTCTGCTGAAATGCCCACTTATACACAGATTAGAGATATGTATAAGGTACAAGAGTTTTTGTTAAAGCAAGACTTAGCACAGTTTAAGAAACAACTTATAGGCAATCTTGTTAATATAGGTCTGGTAAAACAAGTTCAGGATGTTGTACTTATAGAAGGTAATAGAAATGTTGCTCAAGAAAATGCTAGACGTATAAAGAACTATTTATATATTAACAACATACCTACTAATATTATATCCATTAATAATGTAAGAGGTAAAAATATTTATAAGGTTTCTATAGATACGTCTAACTTAAAACGGGTAGACATAATACCGGAAACCAGAAGCAATGACTCTAATAAAACTAAAGCTGTTATAGACCATTTGCAGCAAGTTTTCCCGCAAGTAAAAGTAGTCAAAAAATTATCTTGGGAGGCTAAAGAAAACTATTTGAATATACCGGAGGAGCAACGTGCTGATGTAGATTATAATGATGTCAAATCCTTTTATGATCCAGCAACTATGACATCTTATATTCTGACTGATAGAATTACAGATGAAACAGCTATAGAAGAAATATTGCACCCATTTGTTGATGCTCTTAAAGCAGATAATGAAAAACTGTATAAAAACTTACTAAAAGAAGCAAAACGCACATTCCCGGTTTTGCAGTCTAAGATAGCAGATGATTATACAGATGCAAGAGGTTTTAACCAAGAGCTTAGAGATATAGAGTTGGTTACACAATCTTTGACAAGACATTTTAAGAATGAGTTTGAAAAGAATCCAACATCAAGTTTTGTTGATAAAGTAAAACAGTTTTTGCAGTGGTTTTTTGATACGGTTATCAAATCTTTATACAAGAAGATAACTGGAAAACAACTACAAGATTTAACACAATCAAAAACATCAAAAGAAAAATTTGATAAAGTTGATGTTGTATTTAAAGAAGAAATTGTAAATCCTGCGTTTAATATTGAAGAAAAGTACAGAGGTAAAATAATATTTGCATCTTCAGGTATAGGTAAATCTTTTGCGCAAGAGCTTAACGGAAGAATTATAGACAGTGATAGAATATATGCGTCACTACTAGGAGTTAGTGTTGCTGAAATGTTACCCGCAATAATAGCTTTGAGCTTTCAAGAGAAAAAGAAAATACAGCAGCAACTAAAAGAAGAGCTGGTAAAATTTGCTAATGCCGGTTATACTGTGGTAACACCATCAGAGTTTTTATTAATACAAGGTGTTGTAGATATGGCATTTATTCAGAATGATGCTGAGCAAATGGCAATCAACACAGAAAACGAAGATAGAGAGAATCCTTATCAACAGACAATAGTAGAGGCCCGAACAAGAATTAATAGATATAAACAAAACTTGAAAAGGGTTGGTATAAAACCTGTATTATTATCTACAGGTCAATATTTATCCGATTATTTATTTGTAGATAAACAACCAATAGATACATTAGCTAAGTCTGCAAATTTAGAGCTTAATAAAAAGCTTGTCACCTTTCTTTCAAACTTTGGTATATCAATAAGGGAAATAGAAAACATACAAGAATCTTTAGGTATAGACTCATTAGGATTTGTAGACCTTATAAACAAAGTGGGGTATATTGACCAATCTACAGATGAAGAGCTTCCATATATAGCAGGTAAATTTATTGCAGAAATGATGCAGTATAGAGGCCCTGTGAAAGAAATATATGAAGAGCTGCGTGAAACTTTTGGTAGTGCAACAAAAGTAGAGCTATTAGAACAAATAGGTTTAGCTATTGGTGATAGATTTGTAGGTAAAGAGCTAAATCTAATAACATTAGCAAACAGATCTAAGGTAATAGAGTTTTTGAAGAAGCTTATTGGATTATTTTTTGATGCTATTGGTAGGCTTGATTACAAAATGATTAATACAAATGTAGGCTATATTGTAGAAAATGTTCTTGCTGATAATGTAAATTTAATCACATCATCACCATATAAACCTGGTGCTGAAGGTAAACCTGTAAGTAGAGTTTATTTTAAATCTGCTCTTAAGAAAGACAAGTTTGCATCATTAATTGTTGATCAATTTGCTGAGCAAGGTTTTATTCTTACAGGTAGTGTAACGGCTGCAGAACAAGGTACTATTTTAAGACCTAGAGAAAATCAAGTACACGATTTAGATTGGGTTAGCCCTTTTAATAGAAAAGACACAAGGCGTAAGCTATTTGATTTATATCCTGAAGCAACATTCATACGTGAAATTATAAACGATGATTACCTAACTGATACATTTATAATAGCACCAGAAGGCTACGAAATACAAGATATAGAAATAGTAGGGGAAAGAAATACTGTTTTGTCATACAATGTTGTAGAAAAAGCAACTGGCAAGGTGCGCGGTACTTTTAAGTTGGTTGATAAAAAGGAGGTTATAAATGAAAATATGCCAGATGGTGTTGAAGCAAAAATAATTGACTTTTTTGTTTACAATGGTAAAACAGATGAAACAGAAACAGACTTAACTTTTAGGCTTAAATCCGGCAAAACTTTAAGAATAGCAGAGTTTCAAAAGACTTTTAAAGCTAAGATGACATGGAAAAGGCTTAAAGATATTTGGGACTATAATAGGTTTATACCATACGAAAAGTATAGAAAACTCTTAGATAATTCTGTAGAGTATAACACTATCAAAAAAGAGGAGCAAGAAACTTCAGCTAGATTAGATGTAAAGTCTATGCGGGCCTCTATGACATTATCTGATATTGCTAAAATGCTCAATACATCTGATATTGAGTTTAGATTAAATGCAACAACAGATTCAAAGATAAAATATTCTCTTTCTCCTAAAAGAAAGACAATAATAAATCAAATAAAAAGCAGGTCTAACGATATACAAAAGAAAGTAATAGATAAAATTACTGAAGTCTCTGCACTTGCTAAATTAGAAACAGACCAGATATCTGCTGCAGCTGCTAATGAAGACTTAGTTGTATTTGATAATGCCGCAAATAAATTTATCAATCTTAATACAGGAGAAGAATATAAATCTGTATCGCAAGATATATTTGGTAATGCAGCACAACTAGAAACAGAAGAAATTAGAAATGCATTAGGTGAAGATCTTGATAACATTATTGAAGCTGCAGTTTTTGGTACACAATCATTTGACAACTTGCAGTTTACAAATATAAGCAATGAGGTAAAACCAGGAGAAAGTATTTCAGAAGCTAGACGGTTATATTTATATTTCAGAAATGCTATGTCAAATATAGATTCTGACGCGGTGGTGATACCTAATGTTGTAGTATCTGATCAAAGTGCGGGCATTGCTGATAAAATAGATTTAGTTATTATTAGTAAAGATGGAAAGTTTAAACTTATAAACTTTAGTCTTACATCTATGGATAAGTTAGATGAATTAAATAATCCAAAATCTACAGCTAAAGATAGTGCATTAAGTGGGGGACATCCTACAGTTACTGAACAAGTATTGTTAAATGTAAGGTTACAAGTTCAGAAAAGACTGTTAGAAAAAGTTTTAGGTACTAAATCTATTTCTGCAGATAACAATGCATTGTCTTCTTTTGTTACAGCTGTTAATTATCAAGACGGTTCTATTAAAGAGGGTATAGAAACAAGTTTTGAACTTACATATTTATCTTCAGATGTAGATAAAGCAGATAGTATATATCAAACAGAAGACTTAGATGGTATTAACATTGATGATGATGTTTTTTATGACCCAATAAGTGATGAGTATGGTAATTTTGAAATGCAAGAGCAGCTTAGTCAGCAGCTAGATGATATGGCAGATGTTGCTACAATTACTCAAGGTCTGCAAAACTTCAAGCGAGGGTTAATAAATAGGCAAGAAGCTTTAGAAAAAATTAGAAGTACAATATTTATTGAGGGTGGTAGAGAAGATGCATTGCAAGATATTCATCAAGCTTTAGCTGCAATAAATATAGCATTGTCTTCTAAATCTTTGCCTCAGTTAAACTCCACATATTCTTATTTTTTAAGAAAGAGTATTAAAGATGTTAATAGTTTTATTAATTATTTAGAAGACCCTAATAATTTTGCTAATGAAAAGTATATCACATATGCGTTAAATGCTAAACGTTTTGCAATCACCTATCAAGGATTGTATAGCATGGAAAGTGCTACTAATCTAAATAAAAGTTTAAAGGCTTTAACAAATGATTTGCAAATAAAGTTAAATAAATTGCAAGGTAATGCGGATCCTAATGAAATTAACGCATCTGACCAAGCAATTTTAAGTCACGTTACAACATTAATTAAAACTACAACATCACAAGATCTTACAGACCAAGAATTAGATGACATATTAAAATATGCGCAAGACATAACCAAAGGAGAATACCTTACACGTGATTTAGCAACATCAAGAGATGCTATACTTAGGGTTATGAATAAAATTTATCACAATAAAAAAATGCAAGTTTTGGATGTTGTGTCAGATTTTGAAGCGCGAATTATGGGTGCTAGTTCAAAACTTTTGAAGTTGTCATCAGAAAGAGATAGACAAAAACTGTATTTATTTATGGCTAACAAAGATGGCACATATATAAATAAAATAGGTAGAACCTATTGGAACAAGCATGACGCTCTTAAGGACAAGTTATATGATTCTGATGGAACACCGCTTGAATATATACAGATTGAAGATCTTAATACAGCAAGCAAAGAAGATATTGCATTTAACAAAAAACTAGCTGCAGATAAAAAAGCATTTTCAGAATTTTTGAGACCTGAAGTTGTAGATGGAAATAACAATCTTATAGATGGTCCTAATAGAAAACTCACACAAGAATATAAGCTTATAAGAGATAAATATGAGGTGTTCAATGAAAATACAGGTAAGTTTGAAAGAAGGTTTAATATTTCAGATGAAGAGTGGGCTAAATACAGAGTTACATACTTTAATGAAAAAACTTATTTAAGAGTAGATACAGATCAGTATGGTAATCCAACAGGTAGAACTATAGAAACTACATCTGAGTTTTTGAAGACGCGCACACGCACCATGAAGATTATAGAGATCAGAGAAGAAAGCGCAGAACGTGTATCATACTTAGATGAAAAATATGTCAAACTGCTTAGTCCAACTACGGCTTTAGAAAGAGCACAGCTTGAGTTTTATCAGATGTATGATGATATATACAATGAGTCTTTAAAATTGATACCTGTTGGTATGAGAAATCAAATGGAAGGTAGACTACCATTAATTGCTAATAAGTTATTGCAGGGTACAGAAAATAAAAAAAATATAGTAACTAAGTTGTTTACAAAAATGTCAAATGGTGTTAAATCATTTTTTGAAGAAACTGTAGAGCAAAGAAGTGTTACTATAAATGAGCAAGGAGAGCTTGTAAATTCACTACCAATATTTTATGTTGGTAGACCAAGAGATGAAAAGAAGCTTAAGGAAATAGAAAACAAAATAGATGTACTGCAAAATAAGTTTAGAAAGAATGAAATAAACAGAGATGTCTATAATAAAGAAATGGCTACACTCAAAGGGCAAAGAAAAAAGATAAGATCCAAACCTGCTACATCAGAAATTAGTCTTGACTTAGGAACGAATCTTTTAAAGTTTGTTAATATGGCTCAACACTTTAGTATAATGTCACAGGCTGAGGACAGTTTAAATGCTATGGTTAAAGTTATTGAAGATAGAAAATACTCTCCATCAGATGATAAAACTGTTTTAGGTAAACTTGTAAAAGGCGAGTTTACAGAAAAGTCACCTATAAAGGGTAAAGATACAAATACCTTTAAAAGAGCAAGAGCATTTATGAATATGATCTTTTATGATAATGAAAGAACAAATAAAAACACTGTAGATAAAATTGTTGATGGTGTTTTGCAATATACATCTCTTGCATATGTAGGTTTAAATCCTTTTGGATCTTTTAATAACTATGCATTTGCACGTATATCTAATTATATTGAAGTATTAGGAGGCTCAAGATATTTTGATAGAAAAGCTTACATAAGAGCAGAAGCTGAGTTTAATAAGAGTGCGTTACCTGGATTTTTTAACAGAATGAGTTCTGCAGCTAAAAAAGCAAAAGGTAAGTATTTTTATGATCCAGAAAAACCAGGTGGTAAATATGAAGCACTTGTAGATTTTTTTAGAATGATGGATACAGCTGGTGAACTTCGAGAACAAACATCAGAGTTTGATCAAAAATCATTTTTTAGAAAAGCTGCAGATTTTGCATACTATTTGCAAGATATAGGTGAATACAATGTTCAAACTAAAGTTGGTATGGCTGTACTTATGAGTACATATATCAAAAATAAAAAGACTGGACAAGTAGTATCTATATTTGATGCTTTTGATTTTGACGCTCAAAATAAAAGTGTAAAACTTAAAAAAGGTTTTGATACAATTGTAGAAAAAAATAAGACTACAAACCAATGGATGGAAAAAGGGTCTTATGATAATACATTTCGTTTTAACTTAAGAAGCAAAATAAGAGAAGTAAACAAACAAATCCATGGTAACTATGCGCGTGATGATAGAATGGTTATTCAAGCTTATACTGTAGGTAAACTTGCAGCACAGTTTCATAAATGGGTTGCTCCGGCTATTAATGCTAGAATACAAAAAGAATACTATGATGAAAATCTTGGATGGATGGAAGGTAGATATAGGTCATGGTTAAGATACATTCGCGAAGTATTTAAGCAAGCTTCAAATGGTAATCTTAATCTTGGATCGTATAATAAAAACTTTAAAGAAACTTATGGTTTTAAAGGAGATGGGTCACAAGCAGATCAAAAAATTACAAACAGACTACAAGGTTTTTACCGCACAAACGCAGAATTAGCTGTGATAGGAATGATATTTATGATTAAATCATTATTAGCCGCTGCATTTAGCGAAGATGATGATGAAGATATAGATCCTGAGTTAAAAAGATTTAGAAATTTTTTAAGATATCAAACAGATAGAACATACAAAGATATGGTGTTATTTATACCAATAGTACCGTCTGGTTTAGAACAGATATATCAAATGTTTAAATCACCAATTGCCTCAACAAGAACTTTAGGAGATTTAGGTAGAGCACTTTCTAATACAATTAACACTTCTTTAGGATTTGTTTTTAGAGAAGATGATGAAGCATTTTGGTCTAATAAAGATTATGTATATCAAAGAGGTGTGAGAAAGGGTCAATTAAAAATTGATAAATACTGGAAAGATGTTGTTCCGCTTTTAAGATCTATACAGAAATATACAGACTTTTTAACTATGAATAATTATTATATTAAATAAGATATTACATACAGAACAATTGATAAGTTTTTTATTTTTTTGTATCTTTAAATAAAACAATCATGAAAGCAAAAGAGATTATAGGCAAGATTATTTGGGAAGTATGGACATTTTCATTACAAAAAACTTGGAATTATATAAAGATGTTTTTTAAATGGTTGATGCCATGAGTAAAAAAAAATGGATAAAGGGAGCAATAAAAAAACCAGGAGCTTTAAAAGCTACAGCTAAAAGAGCAGGTGCATTAAAATCAGATGGCACTATTAAAAAGACTTGGTTAAAAGAGCAAGCTAAAAAAAATTCTAAGACTGGTCAAAGAGCCAGATTAGCAATTACATTATCTAAAATGAAAAAAAAATGAAAAAGCCAAATTCTAAAAATTATATTGGTAATCCAATGAAGTATTTTAATGATTTAAATACATATAAATCCTTACCAAAAGCACAAACAGGCAATGGTGAAAAGACATATGAAGACTACCAGTCTTTATTACCACCAAAAACACAAAAGCTTTATGATAAAGCTGACAAAGCACAGCAAGAAGGTAAAGACAGAAAATCTATGAGACTTAATGAAAGAGGTGTTGGTGTTATGATAAGGAAAGACAAACGTGATAAACGTGCTGCTAAACGTGCTAAACGTAAAAACATGTAATAAATCACATTATCTAAAATGAAAAAATCAAAGAAATGAAAAAAATGATGAAAATGATGAACTATGGTGGTACATCAAAGTCTAAAAAAATGGAAATGGGTGGGATGATGACTGGTGATAAATTCTTACCAACTTTAAGAAAAGGTGCCGATATGGTTGACCCTATGGAAATAAGAATGAGAATGGGTGGTGCTATTGATAAAGCTATGATGGATCAAGCTATGAAAGGTATGGAGAAAAAAATAAAATCTAAACCAAAAAGAGGACAGAGAGTAGCTACTACAAAAGCTAAAATGAAAAAAAAAAAGCTAATTAATAAAACATTTGGTGGACGTACAGACGGAAGCCGTACTGCATATTAAATTTAAGTTTTGCCAATAGCAACTAATAATATATCACAAATATATCCTAGTATAAAAGTTTATCTAAAAAACACAATGGTTGTTTTTTTAGATCAGTTTGATGGTTTAATAATATGTACCCCTCCTGGGGATATTGTTGTTAAAAAAATGGGTTTAGCTGGTTTAGAATTTAATTGTAACTATACGCAAGAAAACACAAAAGTAAATCAATACGCGTTTGATCCTTCAAGAAACTTAACTACACCAAACAATCAACAAACATTTTCTATTACAGACCCTAAAACAAATCAAACTACTACGACCACAACAAAGCCAGAACAACTTATATATGCTGGTTATACAGAATCAGATCAGGCTTATAACTTTGCAGTATCATCTTTTTTAAATATTCTTGATGAAAGCGGTAATCCATATGGTTTGACATTTAAAGATACACTTGATGCTTTATGTGTTTTTTTAAATTTTAAACCTAGTTCAGGAGGAGGAGGAGAGGTAAATACAGCTTCAAATGTTGGTGGTGGTTCTGGTGTATTCAAGCAAAAAACAGGCGTTGATTTAGAGCTTAGAAGTATGGTTGCCGGTTCAAATATAACGATAACGTCAACGGCAGATGAGATTACTTTTGATGCTAGTGGGGGTAGTGGTGAGGTAAATACAGCGAGCAACTTAGGAGCAGGAGAGGGAGTGTTTGCACAAAAGACAGCACAAGACCTAGAGTTTAAAAGCTTAGTAGCCGGGAGTGGTATATCTTTGGCTTCTACAGCAACCGAACTTACAGTAACCTCTACTAGTGCAGGTATACCTTTAGTAGATGATGATGTGGCAAGAGATGCGGCTTATCCAACTCCTACAAACAATCTGCAAGTATTTAACAAGAGGCAAGGATTGATAGAAACATATAATAGCTTTTATGACCTATGGATTAGTGCAGGTATGAATGTATGTGTAGAAGACTCTACTGTACAGGTAGTGGCTCCACAAAAAGCTGTATACATTGTACCTACTGCTGCTTCTATTGGTGGTGTAGAATTTCCTGTATTAGGATATACATCTGCTTCTGCTGAAAGAAATGTTACACAAGGGGTGGTAACTAGAAGAGGTGCAGCTACAGCTAATCCAAATCAAACATATATAGCAGTACATCATTTTGGCGTATATTATGTTGATTATGGTGCTGCTGTAACAATAGGGTTTAATGTATATCCTAGAACAGTAGGGGTAGGTGATGTAATTGGTGCGGCATTTGCTCAGTCAGGAACAATAGGGCAAGCTATTGAAAATAGCGGTAGCAATCCAAGTTTTCCAAACTCAGTATTAGTTAGTTTACAACAAAGAAGATAATGAATTATAGCAGCACAAATTATTCTATACAAATTATTTCTCTTTTGGAGGGTACTTATTTCTTAGGAGAATTAGTTGCTAGCGATACAAACTATTACATAGCTAAAGACTATATTAATGATATTGATATAGAAAGTTATGAAGATAACCTGACTACTGAAATATCTGATAATATACTAAGGATAGCCAAAAACCTTAGAATAGAGCAGATACAAAAAGAAGATGACATTAATCTTATTACGGCATTTGAATACCCTTTGGATTCCGGTAATACTTTTAGTATATCAAGGTCTCAGTTTAGTTATTACAACTCTATGATGATTTTTAAAGATAGTTTTACCTATCCCTTTGAATTTTTAGGAAACAATGGAGCAACATTATTTTTTGATAATTCAACAGACGTTACTAATTTTGTAGGTTCAGCACTTGTTAAACATCAAGAAGTATACAACAATAGATACTTGGTATCCGTAAACGAAATAAACGAAATAGTAATCACAACAACATTAGAAGATGCTATTGCATTGGTTATGAATATAAATTATTAAAAATAAAAATTTCATCATGAGTTTTGATAAATTAACAGAAATAGAAAGAAATACCAGGTATACAAATGACAATGTAAAAAAGCTTACTTCAGGATCAACACCAACATCATTAGTTTATAGCAATTTTGAAAAACTAAAGAATGAAGCAAATGACTTAATTACTGCTTTAAATTATGCAGATCCTAATGATACTGCATTAAGAAGAGTCACAAGTATAGTTTATTCTAGCGTTTTGCTTGGGTTAACGGTAACAGAAACTTTTGCTTATACTTTAAGTGGAGCAGGAGATTATTATGTAACCCAAATAACATTATCGTAATGGCTACACAAAAATATAATCCTTTATTAAAAAAAGGATTTCAAGAAGTAAGCACTGGAGGAGGAGGGGGAGGTTTAGTCCCTTTTGTACAAGAACAAACTGTATCTAATGCTGGAAAAGTAATACTTTCAGGAAGTAAACCTTTAACAGATAACACAGTTGTATCTTTTGTAACAAGGATTACGGCTGTAAAACTATCTACAGGAGATTCTTGGTGTGCAATATTAAAAGGAGGATCAAAAAAAGTATCGGGTGCAAATTCTGATGTAGACTCTGAAATATTAGAGGCTTTTTCATATGATGCAACTGCTGCAAATTGGACAGTTTCAAAACAAACTGGACCTACTGAGATAGACTTTGCTGTAAATTCCAATGGTGATGCTAGTGCTATTAAGTGGAGATTAGAAACTATATTTAATGAAGTTTCAATATGATAATTAAAAATACAAATCTAAAAAATCTAAAATATATAAAAGGTCAAGAGTTACCTTCAGGGCTAGTTACAAGTGGTCTTGTTTTAAATTTAGATGGTTTTTATAGTTCTTCTTTAGTAGAAGGTAGAAACACATGGAAAGATCTATCAGGCAACAGTTATGATGGAACCTTATTAAATGGTTCTACATACACTACAGATAATGGGGGTGGTATTTCTTTTGATGGATTAGATGACACATTAGATCTTGGGGTAATCTTAGATAATGTTATTACTGGAATAAATCCTAAATACACAGTACAAGTTTGGATAGAATTTGACTCATTAGTTGATGACGTTCTTTATGCTTTTTTTACTAAGTACGGGTTAGGTAATACTAGACAGCTAATTATATCAGTTAGAAATTTAACTTCATATTCATATGGTGGCATTAGGTTAGAACACATTCCATACTCAAAGCCATTTCTTTCTAGTAGTTTACCTCATGCTAGATTAGTAAGAAGTAATACTGATATTATAGAACCGAATAGATTGTATAATCTTACAATTTGTTTTGATGCCTCTATAAATACTAATGATGGTAAAGACAGACCAACATTTTACATAAATGGTAAACTACAAGATAATACATTAGTATTATCATACAATCCTTTAGAAAATTCATTTATAACGTCAGGACAAAAGGTTTCTTTAAATGGATATATTGGTACAGGCACAACACCTATAGCTGCGCAATTTCCCGGTACAATTTATCAAGCGTTAATGTATGATAGAGTTTTGACAGAACAGGAAATAAATAAAAATATTAATGTTTTAAACGGAAGGTATAATGTCACATAGTTATGAAAATAGAGACTCTGTTATATTTAATATTAGTGAGATAGCAAAAGTAGATTTTTCACAAATATTAGAAACTTTTGAGTTAAAAAAATCAGTAGATGGAACTAAAGTTTTTATCAAATGGGAACATGGTTTTCCTCCCAGTTTTCTTGATTCTTTAACAACTAAAGAAGGTCCATATACATATGAGGAAATAAGTGCAATAATGTTAACAAGTGAATGGGAACAACCATTTATAGTATAAAATAAAAAACAATGGGATTAAGACAAGTTATAAAAACAGCTGGACATTGGCTAAAAGGATCAATTTTTAAAGTTGACTCTGAAATACAATTTGATGCAACCTCTAATCCTGAGATTGACTCTACAGGAGGAAGTTTTGTTTGGAAAGTACAAACAAACAATCCTACAAGTTGGAGCCTAGAGGATCCTACGACAGGAGAGACTATATTGTTGTTAAATACTGCTACAGCAGCAAAAGTTTTTACTCTTAACTCCAACTACAGTGCGCAAGGCTTTGGACTGTTTGGACTGTTTTCACAGACATCTCAAGGACCAACAGTTACAAATACAACTACAGAAACTGATATATTAGGCACAGGAGTAGGTTCATTATCTGTTCCTGCGAATGGGTTTCAGGTTGGAGATTCTTATCACGCAAAGATAGGAGGTACAATTACAGCACAAAACGGAGATGATATTACTATTAGAATAAAAAATGGTGCTACTGTATTAGCAAGTACAGGTGTTATTTCTTTAGAGGCTGTAACAGCCTTAGCATGGGAGATTGAGATTGATTTTACAGTCAGAACAATAGGAGCAACAGGGCAGATATTTACTAATGGTAATTTTGCATACAATAGGAATACAGGGTCATTAGAGGGATTTGTTTTTTCTGATACAGAAGTAATTGACACCACAGTATCAAGTACACTAATGATAACTGCTGAGTGGGGACAAGCAAAAACACAGGATATAATATTTGTAGATATGACAACACTTTATAAAACTTTTTAAAAAAATGGATTTTACAATACTATTACAAAGGTTTGCAGAACAATCTCCTTTAATAATTGCTTGCGGTTTAGCTATCTGGCAGTTGTTGAAAATGTATAAAGAGGAGAAAGCTTTATTAAGAACAGAAAGATTAGAATGTCAAAAAGAAATAAAAGAATTAATAGAAAAGCATACCCAGGAGCTTAAAGAACTAAACACATATACTAGAGAACGTGACCTTGAAACACAAGATTCATTAAATGGTGCTGTTGTTGCAATTGAAGCTATACATCAGATACTTAATCAGAAATTAAGACTACTTGACTAAAATTATTTATTATGACTGTTAAAGAAAGAAATGCACAACTGGATATTATAACTGAATATCTAAAAAAACAAAAAGCAAGGATTGAAAAGCTTAAAAGAAAGTGCGAAGGCAAAACTACATGTGATAAAAAGAAATAGTATATGAAAAGGACTATGAAATATTACAAGTCTGCTAAAGGCAAAGCTTCCTACAAGAAAAAACTTGCAGAAGATGTTAAGCGCAGCACAAGTAAAGCTGGTTTAAAAAAACGTGCAGAGCTTAAGAGAATAAGAAACAAGGCAAAAGCAGATGGTAAGGACATAGTGAACAAGGACTATGACCACAAGACTAAGCGTTTTGTAAAGCCTAGTGTGAATAGAGGTAGGACAGGAGAGGGTGCAAGAAAGAAGAAGACTACTGCAAAGTCAACAGCTAAGAAGAGTACAGCTAAAAAAACAACAAGAAAGAGAACAACAAAAAAGAAGTAGCTATGAAAGGTGTCCCGCATTTTAAAAAGGATGGAAGTGTTTATAGAGGAAAGCATGTACACAAAGACGGTAAGGGTAAGCTGATGAGTGGCAAGAACCATGGTAAGTCTAGTGTATATTTGTATCATATAAATGAGCTAGGAAAGAAAGCTCAGATGAATGCATTTAAAAAACTAAAATTACTTAAATAATGGCACGTAAAAAAGTTGTTAGGAAAAGTACTACTAAGAAAAAGAGTACTGTTAACTCAGCAGGTAATTATACAAAGCCTGGTATGAGAAAGACTTTATTTAATAAAATTAAAGCTGGCAGTAAAGGTGGAAAGCCAGGGCAGTGGTCTGCTAGAAAAGCACAGATGCTTGCTAAAGAGTATAAAGCTAAAGGTGGTGGGTATAAAAGTTAGATATGGCAAAGAAGAAACAGCAAAAAAGTCTTGATAGGTGGACTAAACAAAAGTGGAGAACTGCTTCAGGAAAGAAATCTTCTGAGACTGGAGAAGTTTATGCACCTGCTAAGACTATAAAAAATTTAAAGAGTACATCAGCAGGTAAAAAAAAGTTAGCAGCGGCTAACAAGAAGAAAAGGGAAGCAACAAAAAAAGGTAAACAGCATGCTAGTCATGGTTTACATAAAGGAAAGAATAGGACAGGAGCTAAAAAAACTACTAGAAAAACTAAAAAGAAATAGCTATGGCAAAGAAAAAAAAGAAGAAGTCTGCTTGTGGAGCAAAAATGAAAAAGTCTTTTAAGGCAGGAATGAGTATTGGGAATAATATGAAGAAGAAAAAAAAGAAATAAAAATGGCACCAAAGAAAAAGTCTACAGGAAAGAAAAAAGACTCTAGATTAACTAGAGCTGGTGTATCAGGTTATAATAAACCAAAAAGAACACCAAGCCATCCAACTAAGTCTCATGTAGTTGTAGCTAAAGAAGCAGGTAAAGTTAAGACAATTAGATTTGGACAGCAAGGTGTTAGTGGTGCAGGTAAGTCACCTAAAACAGCAAAAGATAAAGCTAGAAAAAAATCATTCAAAGCGAGGCACGCTAAGAATATTAATAAAGGTAAAATGTCAGCTGCTTACTGGGCAGATAAAGTTAAATGGTAGGAATGTAATACACACTCCTACCAATAAATTCACTACTTAATATTTTTTACAGTCACAGTCCAACCATCATTTTTATAAACTAATGGCAAATCTTTTTGCTCATCAATTGATAGATCGGACATTAAAAAATATTTATATTCATTATTAGGATCACGTTGTGGAAATACGTCATCAATAGTTATAGGTTTACTCACCCAGTCATATACAAAAACACACAATTTATTTTTTTTCATTAAATTCTTTAATAAGTTTTTCATATGTGTCAGCGCATATATCACCATGTTCTTCTGTATATACGCGGCTTATTTCTTTTTCTAATTCACCGAATGCTCTCTCTAATAAAGCATAATTAAAATCACTGCCCACATCAGATTTGCTGTTTTCAGTAATTTTTATAAAGTCATTTACAGTTGCATATATATGCATTAAATTCAAAATTTCCAATTCAATATTTACTTTATCACTCATAATTAATTTTGTTTATTCGGCATAAGCAATAATAATGTAGATAAATATGATAAGCATAATAATTTTTATTGCTATCATATTACCTCAAAGTCATCAAGGTCAGGTAATGCTTCTAATACTTTATCTCTGCTGTTAAGAGCTGTATCTTTTTTAGATAAATAAGTATTACATTTAAACTCAGCAGTCATAAAATCATGAAACTTTTTTTGATCTGACATCCATTTTTTAGGATGTGTTTGTTTCATAGCATGTGTAACATGATTATAAAAAGACCATGCATTATTATTATCAACACTATAATCAAAACTGGGCTTTTTCATTTCCGTTTTGATTATATTAAGTTGATTAGGGCTTATTAATTCTTCTTCAAAGAATAATCTTCCAGCTAATTCTGCTTGCTCTTTATCAGTTAGTATGTGACCAATTAACTCATTTTTATCATTTATTAGATTAGTATAAGTAGTTTTTGCTTTATTAATTTGATTATGGATTTGATTTAGAATATCATAATCAGCTTTACCAATATGTTTTCTGCTATAGCTCAGTTCTCCTCCAACCATACCGTTAGAACAAACCATTACATATGCGCCAATTGCGCATTGAAATCTTGTTGACTTATCGTAACTGTTGGACCAACCAAACATTAAACCTAAATTATTATCTAGATAATTTTGATTTACACCTATGTTAGGGGTAATGTGGAGTATACCTTGAGCAACTTTGCCTTCTTTTGTTGCTCTATAAAATTGATTTGTTATAGTAAAATTACTGTCACGTAATTTTTTAATTGTTTGTTCTAATACAAACTTGTGCGATACAACTTTATATTTTTTACCATGTGTAGGTAAAGGATAGCTAATAAGTTGTTTTTGAGAAACTTGTGATGGTTTTTTGTAACCCATAGTAATATAATTTAAACATTTAATGTTTATAAATATACGTAAATTAACTTGTAACAGGAAGTTTAATTACAAATTATTTTAATTTATGTCTAATAATATCAAAGCACTCTAATGCTTTGTCTTTCAATTGATTTGTTTTTGTAATTCTTGAGTTAGGAGATAAAGGTTTCTCTATAAGAATTACAGACTTGTTTATTATACTGCTTAAGTTTTTAGCAAGCATGTCCCACTCTTCAGTAGTTAATTCTAATTTTTTTATTTTACTCATCTTTGTTTAGTTTTAATCTCTGTTCTAATAACTCTTTAAGAACTTTTTGTCCTTTTAGTTTTATCTTTTCTGCCGTTTCAGCATCATAGATTCCATAAGTACCATTACCTAAAAATCCGTAAATTCTATTCCAGTTTGGATATTTCTTTTCTTTATTACTCATCTTTTTTTGGTTTACAGTTCATCAATCATATATGGATCTACGCCATGAGCATCCCCTGTAATTACCCAATCCTCTTCTGCATCATAGTCCTCTGTTCCATGCCGACAGATTGACACATTTCTTTCTTTAGCGATCTTTAATGCTTCATCTTCTGAAGAAGCTTCTACTATTGTGCGAACATCAATTGTAATAGGTGAGTACAACTCATATCTTTTCTTTTCCATCTTTATTTAGTTTTTGATGTTTAGATTTTGTTTATCTAGTATATAAAATACTTCGAATAATTTTGGTTTTGGGTATAGAATCACTAATATATGTTATTGGTTTGTGAAATTCCGCATCTTTTTTATTCGCCTTTATTTTATCATAAAATTCTTTCGTGCATTCTATTAATTCTTCTGTGCTAACATTGATAGAACAAGGCGCAGGAGAATAATGGTAAAAAAATCTAGGCTTTGTGCCATACAACTTCAACAACTTTCTCATCATATAATTTTTTGAATCTTCATCTTTTAGGACTTTTTCAAATATAGATATTTCAACCTCTTGTTCACTTGTGTAATTCATCTTTATTTAGTTTTTTATAAATTTGCATTAGTATTGCAAGTTCACCTAACAATCTATGTTACTTCTTGCTTTGTACTCTAAGGGTTAATTTAACACTCCTAGCATAAAAATCCTCCTGATTAATGAGGGTTTGTGCATCTACATGGATATGTTCCATGACCTTGCTACAAAATTCCTTCTTACACATAGCTATTTGTCTTTCCAAAGTTAACCTATTGGAGTCATAATTATTAGGTCCTGGTTCCTTTAATGATACCATTTGTTCCATAACAATAGTTTCAAATGGTACATGCTCAACTTTATAATCATTATAAAGAGACATTGGCCCACGGTTTCTTTCATACCCAACAAATTCTAATAATTCATCCTTTAAAAAGGCGGCTAAACACCTTTTAATTCTTCTTTTTAAACTCATCTTTGTTTTGGTTTAAACCATCAGATATACTTTTAATTATATCTAACATTTTGTAATATTCTTTTTCTTTATGTTCGATTAGTTTATATTTGTCTTTATACATAAATTTCATCATCTCAATAAACTGATCACTTGTTTTAAGTCTTATTTCTGCATAGTCATCAGTTGCATTTACTAATAAGTCTATTTTTTCTTTTACAGTCATATCTTTATTTTGGTTTATCGAAGAATATCCAATTTGCTTTTCCCTTTCTTCCTATTCTGGAAATCTTACTAGATATTTTTATTACTCTTCTTATGTGTTCATATAAAATATAATTATTACCAATACAATAACACAACCTGTCCAAATTTTTAACATATTAATTATTTCACTATCACCCATCTTTGTTTTGGTTTAAAATTTTTATAATTTCTAATGCTTCACTACTGTCAATGTCTAACCACCCATAAGGTGATTCATTGACTATTTTCAAAATAGCTATTAGTTTTTCTTCGTCACTCATCTTTGTTTTGGTTTAATCTACTACTCCACCTTGATAAAACTCACCCATTGTTTGAGAACGTCTTATCTTAGTTTTAGTACAATACATACTCCTACAATATTTTTCTGTACCAACTTGTACCCAATTATACTTTTCAGTATCATTTATATCAGGTATATCTTCATACTTAGTTAATGGTATTTTTTTTATTTCTTCTGTTAGTGGGTGTTTTACTTGCCACTTAAAATCATGTACACTCATCTTTGTTTTGGTTTAGTTATTAGATGTTTGTTCTAATAGTTCATCTAATTCTTCTTTAATATAACTTCTACTACCATCCATTATTATTTTTGATAATATGTGGTACATTCCCGCTTCAGTCCATTCATTTATATTAGATGGTCCTGTTTCTACTAAGTACTTTAACGCATCTATTTGATTATAATCTCTTTCTTTACTCATCTTTGTTTTGGTTTAAATATGATTTACAATCTGATAAACTACCTTGAAACCATACGGTTTCACCATCAGTAACTTGATAAGTTTTATTTATCAGCCATTCAATTCTCATCTTTGTTTTGTTTTGGTTTATCGAAGAATATCCAATTAGCTTTCCCTTTTCTTCCTATTTTGGAAATCTTACTAGATATTTCTTTTATCTTATTTTTTAACTTACTCATCTTTGTTTTGGTTTATCCATTTTTCTAAAAAGTCCGCGTTTTTATAGCATAGCTTAAAAAATTCGCTTTTGCCGTACGCCATGGGTTTAACCATTGGTATTTCATCTAACCAATTACCTGTTTTGGTTGGCCAAGTTGTATGACTATCACCATAATTTTTGTAAGCTTGTTCCAATATCTTCTTTGGTATTTCTTCTCTCATCTTGTTTTGGTTTATACAATTTGTGCAATCAATTCATCCTTATTAGTAAAGACATCTTCTTGACTATACCAATTGTATGAACTTTGGGTACTTTTTGTATGTGGATGTATGAAGTCTCTTTTTGTTTCTATAAGATAATCTATTTCAATACCATCCATTTCAGTATAGGTTCCATCTGGATTACCCTTAGTATAAGGTTGTTGTTCGGTAACTCTAATCTTGTCTACCCTATTTTTACTTATCTTTTTATCTCTTAATACATAGACATCTTGGCCTACTTTATACTTTACATTATATTCTTTACTCATCATCTTTGTTTGGGTTTAATAAGATTTGTTATTCATTGATTCCAATAAATTATTCATACACTCCATTATAGTAGTACCTACTCCATAAGGGCAGGGTGATACATTCTCATCCAACCACTCTTCTAAACGATAATGAACTTCTTCTGTATTGACGTTCTGTATATGACCAGAGTCTTCTTCACAATTCATTGCTACATACTTATCACCGTATCTCATTTGTATGAGTGTGAGAGGATATATGTCTTCCCATTCTTTGTATATTCTTTTACTCATCTTCTTTGTTTTGGTATCTTAATTTTATTTGGTCGTAGTCGGTATCGTAATACTCACCATTATCTTTTTTATGATTTCTTATTAACTGTTCAAGTAAGATTTCACAAAGTCCTACTGCTGAACCATCAGCAGTATCCCATATCATATAATGTGATTTTGTTATAGGGTCACTCATATCTAATAGTTCTTCTATCTTATCTCTCATCGTTGTTTCAAACAGAGATGAAAATTTCATCTTTGTTTCTGTTGAAATTATTTCTATACACGCTAAATATTCAAAATTTGATAGAGTGAACTCTTCTGTACGTCCAGGTGTAGAATGGAGATATTCAACAATAACTTTATCAATATTACCACTTAAATCAATATCCTGTTTTATATCTTTAACAATTACAGATACAGGTGATAATGAACCTAAATCTAAATTAAATTGTTTTCCTATTATTTCTTCTTTTGTAAATTCTTTACTCATCTTTGTTAAATCTTTGATTTATATTAGAATCACTTTGTGATTCATTTTGGTTTAATTATTTATATACACACTATAACATTCAAATTCATCTTCAAATTCTATTATATATGAATCAATATCAGAATTATTATCAAATTCTTCTACAGTTATATTTTCTGATTTACAATATCGTTTAATTGCTTCTTCTTCACTTATGTTTAGGTAACATTTTTGTAAACCTATATAACCTACTGATATTATTTTATTTTTCATCTTCTTTTTGGTTTAAGTTTTTTAACATCATTTCTAATGTTTCGTCTAATATAGATAGATTGTGAAACTCCTTCATATCTTTGTACGCTTCTAACGTTACTTTAGATTTTCCTTTTACAATAAATCCAGACTCATCTGTCAAGGTAATATTAATGTTTATTTTTTCTTCTTTACTCATTTTTGTTTTTGTTTAAAATAGTTCATAAAATATCCAAGTAAGTATACTTATTGGAATTGAATCCAACCAACTAAATCTTTTTTCTGTAATATATTTCCAAATCTTACTCATCTTCTTTGTTTTGAAATATAATTATACAAAACTTGAAATGATGTATTCCATCTATATTCTTCTTTTTCGTTATTCATATTTTCAATGAATTCATCTCTTGTCATCAACTCATCTGGGTTTGGTGGTTGGCATTCATTGTCATTACTAAATGTCCCGTTGTAAAACATTGGGTGTGTGTATCTAACGTTTTGTAATGAGATTTCAGCTTCATAACAAGAGTATAATTCATCAATTATTTTTTCTTTAAGTTCTTTCATCTTCTTTTTGGTTTAGTTCCCATATTATACCTTCATATCTTTTTCTTCTTATGGCGTATTCTTTATTATCAGAACATCTATACCATAATGTTTTCCATCTCCTTCTAATAAGGTATATTAGTATTTTATCTATTATTCTACTCATCTTTGTTTTGGTTTAATAGTTCTTCTGTAACATTATTATTAATGCTTGTACAGAAATCTCTTTCTAATATATTTTTAAGAGCCTCTTCTGCATCTACACCATATTCATTTGTTGCTAGTTCAATACATTCATCATCTGACTTATTATGCCAAAATGATAGGTGTTTAAGCCATTTACTTAGATTCATCTTTGTTTTGATTTAATAACTTTAATTGTTCTTCCGTTAGTTCACTTCTTAATCTTGGTACGTCCATATCATCAAACTCTAGATGGTCGTTCCATGTATTCTCAAAGTCATCCACGGATTGGGCTATGATATATCTTTGATTTAACGTTAATTCTTCACTCATCTTTACTTTAAGTTTAATTTAATATAACATTGTATATTCCCTAAATCTAATTCTCTTTGTATTTCATCTAAATCTCTCCAATTATTATAACCGAATTTATACTTATACCAACCACAAAAATCCTCTACACTATCTTCCTCATAACCTTCTGAATATACTTCAAATTCAAATTCATCTATAAATTCATCAATAGTAGGTATTCTATAATTCTTTCTTAATTCTTTACTCATCTTCTTTGTTTTGGTTTAAGAATATTCTCTTTCTCATTCTACTATTAACATAATCTTCAGTTTCATCTCTTTCTAAACCAGCCTCCATCATTTCGTTATTTCCTTGCCCATGGATAAAAGCTTGTCTAATTTCCTTTTCCAACTCTTCTAGAGTCAATGTTATTTTCTTACTCATCTTCTTTGTTTTGGTTTGTCCAATTATCAATATGTTCTTGTTTGTTCCAACCTTCCAGGTTCATGTATACAGGTGAACCTTTAGTTGTTCTTACAACTATCCAATCCCTACCTTCAGCTTCTATAATACTATCTGCTAAGTCAAATCTTCCACCAGCAAATCCATTACAGTACCCATCAGTTATTTTTAAGTTTGTATTACTCATCTTTGTTTTGGTTTATAAGATATTGATAGTCCAATATTGAACCATCCTATTATCAATTCGTAACTACCATTAAGTACCTTATTATAGGTTACTTTAACAAATGGTAATAGATAGAGTTGTGAGTATATGTTATGTATGCTTATCTTCATCTTTGTTTTGGTTTGGATCAAAATACTTTTTAGGTATTTTATATGCTTTTGAAAATACTTCTATTAATTTTTTCTCAAATTCTTTCATTTCCTCTTTGGTTATATCAGATAAATCTCGTCTATCGTCTCGATTCCATTCCATTTTTATAGGTTTCTTTTTACTCATCTTTGTTTTGGTTTAATAGGTTATTAAAATATATTCAGAATCAATTATAGTAGTATAATACAATTCATTAAGTTTATCTATTTGAGATATACTTAATGAAACCTTAGTAGTAGTATAGTGGTATTCATCATAATCTTTTATTTGTTTAAAAGATTCATTAAGTTCTTTGAAGACACTTTTAACGTGTTTAACTATATCTTCATGGATTATCATATCCTTTTCAAAATTTAATGTTCTTTCTATAGTTTTATTATTCATATTCTTTAAATTATAGATAATACTATCATAAATCTCTTCAGTTTTTTCTTCAACAACTTCATCCATTATGGTTAAATCCATAATTACAACTGAAATAGTATCTTTAATTTTCTGTTCTATACTTTTACTCATCTTCTTGGTTTAATTCTTTAATCTCAAATATTTTACAGTCTTCAACATTTCCACAATTTAACATTTCTTCTTTCCATTTTAACATTTTCTTTATGTTAGTTGAAATGTTATACCCTATTGTAAAGTCATCATTTCTCTCATCATGAATTA
>WLWG01000328.1_pt1 | contig 49818 bp, 54 predicted proteins | sample 6712871 | NCBI WGS metagenome assembly WLWG01 (sample SAMN12718693, study PRJNA515312) | sponge metagenome | isolation source: marine sponge | host: Mycale hentscheli | place: New Zealand: South Island, Marlborough, Capsize Point | collected 2003-05-01 | reverse complement strand
GCATCATTAGCCCTAAGTGCCATCAGCAGCTCTTAGTGTCATCTGAGTGTCGAGGGTCATGGGTTAAGGGCAACTGCTTGAAGCATTCCCCGCTGCAATAAAAAACCCCGCTCAAGGCGGGGAGCTAGTTATAGATGGTCTTAAAAAGGCAGATTTCGATCCGTGCATCCTTTTCCATCAGGACCGGGTGCGACATTAGTGCTGCCTCCTTGTGTGCCATCAGGTTCGCCAAGTGTTGAACCAGTTTTAGCCACCTCCCACAATGAGGGCTTGGTATAAATGTCATCGCCTTCTGCTGGGGCATTGGCAACTCCTGGCAGTAAAGCACTTACCAGAAGCAAGAAGAAACCTCCATTCGCAGTCTGCAAATCAGCGAGAGAAAGTTCTTGATCAATGTTTTCAGAGATGAATGCAGAATTAGACATTGGTTTGAAGTTGTGGTGGAGGGTCATCCCCTCTCGATGTACACACCATCTCTCGAATCAATGGCTGAGGTGATGCCTTGGATCAAGCGCTGCTGTGAGCTTGGTCACACGTCTCTTAAAGCACTGCGCTGCAACGGTTCTGACTCCGATACTTCGTCAAATTAGAGGCTCACAGCCAGCCACCAAGCAATAAGCCTGTCCCTCTTTGCTTCAACCAATCAAGACACCATCCAATCCGCCTCAACCTCAGCAGCCCCATCCCTTCCAAGCTGTTCAATGCCAAGAGCAAGCCAACCCGTGGAACCATCAACTTCATTGGCCCTGAGTGCCATCAGCAGCTCCTGCAACACAGCCAGCGTCATCTGATTCCGAGGGTTATTGGTTAAAGGCAACGGCCTAAGGCATTCCCCTCCCACGGCAGTAACAACGCCGCTCATAGTGGGATACGTAACTCTTTGATCAACTAGCACCAGCATCCATGCCAAGTTCAAGCTTCTCATCACTGCAACAATTAGTAGGCCTGCAATAGGCCTTGATGGAACCGCTTATCATTTCAACCTTAAATTTGAAGCGGAAAGCTCTAAAAAATTCCTTGAACGAGCAAGTATAAGTTGAGGACAAAAAACAAATTAGAATCTGTTTATTAGCTCATTATCCAAACAATTTGTCAACAGAAAGGATTGTAGAAATGAGAGCCACGTTAAGGAGAACGAGGGTTCCAGCGACAGCGAAGGTAATCATTTACAAATTGTGACAAGCGGAGAGGCCTGACTGCGAGCCGAAATCTTTAGCAAAGCGAAAGATCAACGGCTCAAGAGACCTCACGCAAAACATGCATCACCCATCAATACAAACCAAACATGACCCAACAGGTTTCACCCATAAGAATCAAGCCTGGGAGGCATTGGCTAGGCACTGCCACAGGGAAACATTGAAAAACAGCGGATCACATAAAATGGGTCACCACCATGTCAATGGTGGTGATTAGTAACCCTTGAAGATCGCTGCTCATGGGACCTGATACGGAAATCTGGCCAGTGGTTCTGATTGCAGCCACGATCGTGATCATCTTCATGGCTGTGGCTTCCTCCGGAGGAGGAAGCTTTGAATGCGTTGGTGCCTGCGGCTAAAGCCCATCAAAAACATGGCTTCATTGGCAGCTCAGTCCATGGAACCAGCGGCTAGCGACAGTGTTCACGTAGAAAACTGCTATCAATAGAGGATCGGTTGCTCAGCTTCTAATGAACGAGAAGATGGAAGAGAGCCTGAACTGGCTTGGGCTCACCGCAGACGAACAAGCAAAGATCTACAAAAAAATTCCAGAAGAAGCAAAAAAATATGGCGAGTTTTACCGAATAGGCGGCGAGATTTACTACGCAGGTAGCGACAGCAGCTGGTTTATCACAATCCCCAATGAGTACCGAACGCTCTACCCAGATCGGTTTGCCTACCAAGAAGGCAAAGCAGAAGAACCTGCCTTTATTCATACACAGGTTATCGAATGCCTCACAGGCGAGTTCAATGAAGACGCCGTTTTAGGAGACTACATTGGAGTAAAAAGAGAACATATTGGAGAATTCTCAATCTGCTAAACATTCAGCAACGAATTCTCAGATCACTGGAAACGAAAATGCTGAAGCATCAGAGAGTGTTTTTTTAATTGACTCCAAATAAGCCACATAATCTTTCATCAAGGATTCCCGCATCCAGATGGCATAGATCGTATAACCATTTTTATCAACTGCTTTCACTCTTACACCATCAATTTGCTGACGAACCCAGGAACCTGAGGTGTTGCTTGGCTTAATAAAAGCATCAAGCTCTTCTTTCAAGACAAAATCAATAATTAGATTTTTATCAACACACAAACGCACAAATTGCAGCACATCTTCTACTGATGCAAGTCGATGAAGGTTGGTAATAGCATTGGATTGGATTAAGTCCATCGTCAATGGCAGGGGCTTAAAAGCCCAAAGAAGAAGCGGCAGGCCTTTGATCAATTGAATTATAGTCACTGATCGCAGCTAAATCAATGCACCATCTACAAGTAAAAGAAATAGAGCAAGAAGAACAGCAAAACCATCGAGCAAAAATGGGGGCATTGCACCCAAGAGATCAATGAAGGATTGGAGCCATATCAGAGCATCCTTTAATAAAAAGATTCAACGGATACTTTCACACCATATTTTGATCCTTAAATGGATCATCAATGCATAGAGAAGCAGCATCGCAAGGGCACGACATGAGCACTGGAGATGCAACTCGGTATGATGGTTAAAAGATCAAGAGAGCCGTAACAAGAATGTCGCATCCACCTACACCAAAGTCTGAGCCATCTCTAGAAAGCTTTGAAGATTTTATTCAACATGCAAATTATTCACTCCTAGAGACCCTTCATGCTGACCCTGAATCAACCAAAGATGGGGATGACCATCGACCTCGGCAGGTCCGCTCAGGTCATTTTGTGCCTGTTACTCCAAAGCCCCTAGGAAAGCCCAGCTATATAAGCCATAGCAAAACATTTTTCTCCGAACTTGGCTTGGATCAAGACCTAGCCATTAATGAAGAATTTAAAAAACTCTTCTCAGGTGATCTCTCTGTGAATCGAGACCCGATGCGCCCATATGGTTGGGCTACAGGCTATGCATTATCAATTTATGGAACTGAATATAACCAACAATGCCCATTTGGAAATGGCAATGGCTATGGGGATGGTCGTGCGATTTCCGTGTTTGAGGGAATCCTTCAAGGGAAACGCTGGGAGATGCAATTAAAAGGTGCTGGTCCCACTCCCTACTGTCGCGGCGCTGATGGACGTGCGGTGCTCCGCTCCAGCGTAAGAGAGTTTCTGGCACAGGAATTGATGCATGCCCTTGGAGTACCAACATCACGTTCCCTCACTCTCTATGTTTCCCAGACAGAAGCAGTGAGACGACCTTGGTATTCGGAAAACTCCAACTCTTCTGATCCAGATATTTTAGTAGAAGATCCGGTTGCAATCTCAACGCGCGTTGCACCTTCGTTTCTACGCGTTGGTCAATTGGAATTATTTGCACGACGTGCTCGAAACAGCAACGATCCAAGCGTTTCACAAGAGCTACGAATGATCGTGTTGCATTTAATCGATCGAGAATACAAATCTGAAATAGACCAGTCGTTGGATTTTCCCTCTCAAGTCGTCAAGCTGGCCGAGCTCTACAGAGATCGGCTCACGACCTTGGTTGCGCATTGGTTACGGATTGGATATTGCCAAGGAAATTTCAATAGTGATAACTGTGCAGCTGGTGGCTTTACATTGGACTATGGACCGTTTGGATTTTGTGAGGTCTTTGATCCGCGCTACCAACCTTGGATTGGGGGTGGTGAACACTTCTCATTCTTTAACCAGCCTGTAGCTGCAGAAGCCAATTTTCATATGTTTTGGAAGGCCATAAGGCTCCTTATCAAAGATGATGCGGCAGCTCTAGAGCACTTAGACAAAATCTGTGATGGGTTTAAACAGAAAATCAACGCCACCATTCAGCAGATGTGGACAGACAAACTTGGGCTAAACAACTACAACGAAGCTCTGGTTCAGGAGTTATTCCAACTCATGGTACAGACAAACGTAGATTTCACAATTTTCTTCCGAGAGCTATCCAAACTTCCAAACGATTTGTCTGATTTAAAGAAAAGCTTTTATGCACCCATGCCCCCACAACTAGAGCAACATTGGCAAACCTGGCTTCAGAGTTGGAACGAGCTGATCGGGAGCAGTGGGGATCCAGCCGAGATCGCGGAAAAGATGAAGCGTATGAATCCGAAATACACCTGGCGAGAATGGCTCGTTGCTCCTGCCTATCAACAAGCGAAGCAAGGTGACTACGCTCTTATCCAAGAATTGCAAGAGGTCTTCAGCCATCCCTATGAGGAGCAATCACAAGCAATCGAAGAGAAATACTATCGTCTGAAGCCTGATCAGTACTTCAATGCGGGAGGTATATCCCATTACAGCTGCTCATCATGAGATTCAGCTGGCTAGATCGATTTGCAGGCTTAAGAACTGCCCATAGGAGCTCGAGACCAAGCCTGTAGAGCTGAATGTCCAGCCATTAAATTACAACCATTGATGGGTCAACCTCTGAAATGAATCCACCTGATCAAAGATCAACGTCACCAGATGCAAGCATCGAATCAATACAGGAAGCGCTCAATCACCTTCTTAATGAGATCGCTCCGACTTTGAGCAAGAAAAGCGAATCCATGGCCGCAGAACCAAGATCTCGAATTCATCACTGTATAAAATTGATAAAATCTGAAGCTTCATTAGCTGCATCCTTAATCGCAGACTGCGCTCCTCAGGGACGACCCATGCTGGCGCAGGCCCAACAAACACTGAAAAACCTAGAAAGCCTGCAATTATTGGCCCAAGCATCCATGAAAGAGTCGTCAGGCTGAGTCACACATTGATCAAAATAGTGAAGTCGATGATCCAGCAGAGGACTTCAGATCCATCCGACCTGCATTTTTGAAGAACGATCACTGCGGCTCAGTGGGGTACAGCTTCCACTCCGCATCGTCTGGGACAGAGGGCGGTGCCAATAGATCAGCGGGCTCCGAGAAGACCACCCTCCACTCCGGCACCCTGCACGGCACATAGTCGTGATGTTCGATCCTGACCCCTCCAATCACGGAAGGAGCTCCGTACCAGCCCCCCTTCCAACAGCCCTCCGTCTTCAAAGGATCACCCTTGAACCAAACCCAACAGCGAGCGTTGGGTTGCGTCGTGGATTTTGGTGCAGGCATTCACTGACCAGCGGAACTCAGGTTCTAATCAAACCTGAAGAAAGAAGCCATCGATAGAAAGAAGCCATTGACCTGAAACAACAGTGTGTTGCCGATCATCGTCCCAGAATCACCGATCGTTCTCCTCCAGGAGCTCGATGAAGCAAGATTCCTCGCCTTGCACGGTTGCCGCCAAGACTTTCACGCCGAAATCCCCTGCAAAAACAAGGCTTGATAGAAAAACAAGCATGGGACGAAAGGCTGGATCATCCGATCGCCATCCAGCGAAGACGATCGAAGCAAGGTTGGCTCCCGCCAACAGCATCTTCAGGCGCTCAACATCGAGCATGGCCTTGATTTGAGATCCATATCACATCGAGGTCAGCACATTGCTGATCATTGTCCAAAAACACTTAAAACTCTGCGCAGACTTCATGGCAGGCGATGTGATGAAGCGGCACAGTCGGCGCACTCAGCTGATGCTTACTCAAACAGCGGGCGCTCGAAAGCGACAAAATCTGAAAATCCACTCACTGAGTAAAAATCGAAGGCGGTTAATTCCCCAGGCATCCTCCGTACAGCCTGAGAGCTGAGAAGCACGTTCTCATCTCGCTATTGAGGAAATGGATGATGCGGTCGCACAAACCTCAGCCCATCAAGATTGACCTTGGAGGCAGCAGAGGCTGACTTAGTGCCGCCCTGTCTTTACAGCTCAAATACACAAGCCCTAAGCCATGGATTCTGAAGGCCTAGCGAATGCATGGACTTGAACTGGGCTGGAGAGCTACAACCTCAAACTGGATTAAGAGCTGGTGAGCAAACGGCTGCGGGACAGTCGGTAACAACAGGAGGTGAGCTGAGCACAACCGAGACAGCCCACACATTGACAACCTTCTTGCTAGTCAACTCACAGCGAAACCCTTCAACGAGCTCGTTTATCCGAAGGATCTTCAGCGTCAGGAACGAAGACATCAGCTCCACAGCATCAGGATATAAAGCATGCCGCTGGATCAGGAAGCAAATGAGCCCAGGAACAAAATGAAGAGCCCCGCCTGACTCTGGTCTGGTAAAGCAGCATTATCGGCATCAGCGCAAAAGCCCTGCAGCAACTAGAAAAAGTTGGTCACAGCATCCCTCAGGATGAAAAACTATTGAATCGGAATCCTTTCCTGCCAGAGAAGGAGGCAAGAGGGAGAACAACTGATATGGGCAAATAGTTGACTAGTAGGCATGGAGTTTGTTAGTAATAGTGAAACGCAAGTTTCAAATGCTTACCGGATCCGAACTGCTCACCAAGGTCAAAGACCTGGGCGATGTATCCAAGACTGATCTCGCCACCGCTTGTGGCTACGTCTCCAAAAAGAAAGACGGCAGTGATCGGGTCAATTTCACCGCCTTTTATGAGGCTCTCCTCAATGCCAAGGGCATTGACCTCGGTGGCGGAAATGCTGGTGTTGGTAAAGGCGGACGCAAGCTTTCTTACGTTGCAACAGTTCAAGGCAACGGCAATCTGCTGATCGGCAAGGCTTATACAGCCATGCTCGATCTCCAAGTTGGTGATGAATTCACCATCAAGCTTGGCAAAAAAGCTATTCGCCTCATCCCTGTGGGTGGTGAGGAAGAAGGCGACGAGTGATTCGTTTTCCCAATCCTTGAGTTAAGCCCCGCCCCCGGCGGGGTTTTTTATTGCCAAGCACTGACGTGATCAGCCGAGTAGAACGTCAAGATGACGTGAAGGCACAATGACCAGGGTCGAAGAAACTGCTATCCACCTCACCGTGCAGTGGCTTCAAAACAATGGATACGAAAGCGCCGATGACTATTTGCAGACCGGCGGAAATCTTGTGCAGCTAGCAGAAGATCTCTATCACAAGGAAACACGGGGAGATCTGCAATGTGTGTGGGGTGATCGAAAACGACGCGATGGATTTGCTGGTTCGCTGTATCTGGCCGCGGAATCGATCTAAAAGTCCCCTACATCTGTGAGAGCGCTCGCGCGCGGAATCGATCAGACAACAGCCAGTGAACGGTTGGAACAACGACCCAAATCGGTTCTGATCATGAAGAGATTGAGGAAGGGATCGCAGCTTGGAATTAGTGTGACTGCAGCACTTCCAAACGTGGGATTGAATGAGAGCCCTGCCTCACGTTTGCGTACCATCGTTTTTGGCACTTGATCAGCATCGCTTGATCCGCTCTTTCCACCTCGATCTTCAAGGCCAATCGCTACTTGCTCTCCACAGAGCAGGTGTGAACGACATCAGTTTTCACGACAAGCAGGTTTCGTGACACTCAATCGACGCTCGTTTCTGTTTCGCAGCGGCCTGAACGCTTTTGGTCTCGCGGCAGCACTGCCATTCATCCACCCTGCCAAGGCCGAAGCAGCCGCTCCATCATCGAAGGAATCGGCCCGATCTTGCCGCCCAAAGGATCCACTCACGGCCCTGATCGATGGAAATGCCCGGTTTGCGGACGCTTGGCAAGCAAAAAACAAGGCAACGGATTTGAATGAACGTGCCCAAGTGATGTCCAACCTTTGGTTAGACCATTGCTTCCTTCCGGCGAGCGTTCTGGAAGAGTCTCAATCCCCTTGGGCTTCGATCATCAGCTGTGCCGACTCCAGAGTTGCTCCGGAATGGATTTTCGATGCGGCGGCTGGTGATTTGTTTGTCGTCCGCAGCGCAGGAAACACACCTTTTGACGAGGGAATCGCCTCGCTCGAGTTTGGCGTTGCGGTCTTAAAAACGCCCTTGATCTTGGTATTAGGCCACAGCAATTGTGGCGCTGTTCGAGCCGCTCGCTCGAATCATTCACTCACGCCACTGTTCGATCAGCTCATCAAACCGATTCAAGCCAACCTGGTTCCAGGCGACACCTTAATGAGCGCCATCAAGACCAACGCCCAAGCGACCGCTCAACAGCTCACAACTCGCAGCGATGTTTTAGCCAACGCCGTTCAAACGGGACAGCTTCAGATCAAGGCCGGGTATTTCGATATTGCCTCCGGCAAAGTCTCCATCCTCTGAGTTGCGTTGCGCTCCACGCTTGCATCGTTGTTGTTGTGAGATCGGCTGCATGAACGGGGTCAAGGCAGCCGCTTCAATGGGCTGACCTGGCTTTCCCACGTTCAAAACTCTTTACTAAATCCTTAAAATCGCTCGTGCATCTTGATTGCTTTAGAGAGACATCAGCGAGACGAAGCAGACGCACAAGGGCGTGATCAACGATGAGGATTGCACCAGCATGATGAGAGGGTTGGCATCTGCTGGAAGTGCCAAACAGCCCAGGCTGGAATCAAGAAGGGACGTTCAAGCGGCGCCGATTATTGAGCCCAATGGACTGTGCATTGGAACCGATAGGTAAAGGCACCAACGGCAAATTCTTTGCAGGTGGTATCCACAACTGTTGCCCCCTTGGGAACACCTCGCATCGCTTGAGCCGTCGCCATCTGTTGATTAACGCCCTGCGCAGTTGAGCGGCCCTTCTCCGCCGCCGCAACAGGGAAGGCCAACAGCAGGGAAACAAAAAAGAGAACCACTCTCATCAGTCAACTCAGGGGGTTATCCACGTTTTAGACAAGACGAAGGCGCAGCAGGAAAGATCACCCTGGGATTCAACGATCAAGGCATCAAAGCCGCCGTTCTTTAGCGCTTTCTTTCTATCTCCCAGGTCTGAAGATGCTTGTTGGCATAGGCATTGAGCTGGCTCAGCCAAATTTTTAACTTTTTCATCCGTCCTGGTTTTTTATGAACGCGAAGGTACACCAGGCAGGACCCTCTCGATCCCAGCAAACGGCTCAACCCCCATCGTTCTCACAATTTGGTTGCACAGTGACTGCACAGTGGTTGCACAACTGCATCGCATTCAGCGAAGCAAACCCATGGATAAACAGGCCCTGAGGTCGACCTACCGCCGCGTGCGCCATGCGCTGATGCCAGGGCTGAATGCCTCACTGGTTCAAAGCGTGCTTGCCCACTTAAACGCCCAAGATCCAGCTCAGTGCCAAGGAGCCATCGGAATCACTTGGCCCCTTCCAGGGGAACCTGATTTACGCCCGCTGGCCGAACTTCAGCCCGCAGCCCTAGCCCTGCCTGCAACAGCAGCGGATTACAGCGTGACTTACCACCCTTGGCGAAACGCTCCATCGCCAAAAGAGCTTCGCGCTGATGCCTTTTCCATTCCTGCTCCACTCGCATCACCAGCGTTGCCACCGGCCGAGCTTGCTCTCTTGCTGATTCCAGCTTTGGCGGTCGATCGCAACGGCATGCGCCTTGGCTATGGGGGCGGTTGTTATGACCGTTTGCTTCGTCAGCCGGAATGGTCAACGCTGCCAACGTTCGCCGTCCTGCCGGAAGCGTGCGTCCATCCCACCTTGCTACCCACAGACCCCTGGGATCAGCCCTTGGATGGTTGGATCACCGAGCAAGGCTGCAGCTTGCGCAGGGCTAGCCAGCGAAGCGAATGTTCTGCAAGATGACGATCTCGTCATCCTGCTGCCATGACCGTGTTTTCACGACGCCTGCTGGTCACATGCACCGCTTTGGGTCTGGGACTCGTGGCAGGTCAGCAGGTGCAGGCCCACGGGATCGAAAGCTCCCTGCGCTACCTCGATGGCCAATTGGAGCTGAGTAGCAGCTTCTCCACTGGTGAGCCTGTGGAAGGGGCTGCCGTACGCCTGCTCAATGCTGATGGAACACCTGGAGATGAACTCGGCCAGATCGGAGCCAATGGACAACTGGTCTTAACGCTCCCAAACCTGGTTGAAGGCGTCCTGGATTTGCAGGTGGATGGTGGCCCCGGACATCGCGACTATTTGGCATTACCGATCCGCCAGGGCAGCGTCTTGCTGGACGAGGTGGTGGAGACGCCAAACCAAACCCCTGCCCTTGGGCTGTGGGCCTGGCTGGGGGCACCAGCCCTGCTCGGCCTTGTCGGCCTGATGGTTAAGGTGCGCCAACCCAGCCTGAATCGCTGAAGCCGTCCATGGCAGAACCCTGCTGCTCTTCAAGTCAATACGGAAGCGAAGAGCTTGACCGCCTAGCGAATCGACTTAGCGGCACGCCAGACCCACGCAAACGTTACGAATACGTGCTCTGGCTCGCCAAAAAGCTCCCTGCGATGCCGGCAGACCTGCAAACCGAAGACCGCAAAGTGCAAGGTTGCGTGTCTCAGGTGTTCATTCATGCCGCTCTCCAGGACAACCATGTGCACTGGCAAGGAGAGTCGGACGCCTTGATCACCAAGGGGTTGCTCGCCCTGCTCATCAAAGGGATGAGTGATTTAACCCCGGATCAAGTCCTCGCCGTAGACCCCGCCTTCATTGCCGCCACTGGCCTACAAGCAAGCCTGACCCCTTCGAGGGCTAACGGCTTTTTGAATATTTTGCGGGCGATGCAGGCCCAGGCCCAGGCCCTTAAGAACGCCGATGAGGCGATGGATTCATAGAGTCTCTTTATTAGCGACGCAAACGGAACCTGTTCAATGTCCACCCGGATCGGAATCGGCCTTCTCGGTCTCGGCACTGTGGGTGCCGGAGTGGCAAGCATTCTCCAGACACCAGAGGGAAGACATCCCCTGATTGCTGATCTGGACCTGGTTCGGGTTGCGGTGAGAGACCAGAACCGCCCACGGCCGATCGCCCTGGACGCAAGCCTTCTCACCACCTCTCCAGAAGCCGTCATCGACGACCCTGGCGTGGACGTGGTGGTGGAGGTGATGGGAGGCATCGAACCTGCGCGCACGCTGATCATGCGCGCGATTTCAGCCGGCAAGTCGGTTGTCACCGCCAACAAATCCGTGATCGCCAGGCATGGCGAAGAAATTGCAGCCGCCGCTGCGGCCGCGGGTGTTTATGTGCTGATTGAGGCTGCTGTTGGCGGCGGGATCCCGATCATCGAGCCGCTCAAGCAATCGCTCGGCAGCAACCGCATTCAGCGCGTGAGTGGAATCATCAACGGCACCACCAATTACATCCTGAGCCGCATGGCTGACGAGGGTGCGGATTACAACGCGGTCCTGGGCGAGGCCCAGGAGCTGGGTTACGCCGAAGCCGACCCAGCCGCAGACGTTGAAGGGCTCGATGCCGCCGACAAGATCGCCATTCTTTCTGGGCTCGCCTTCGGGGGACCGATCGATCGCAACAGCATCCCCACGGCAGGCATCAGCACCCTGCAAAGCAGGGATGTGGATTACGCCACGCAATTGGGCTACGGCGTGAAACTGCTCGCGGTCGCCGAACGCATGGATCCTGAGCCGAGCAATCCCACATCCCTGCCCCTGTCGGTGAGCGTGCAACCCACCCTGGTCCCCAAAGACCATCCCCTGGCGGGGGTGAATGGCGTGAATAACGCGATTTTGGTGGAGGGTGATCCGATCGGGAGAGTGATGTTCTACGGGCCTGGCGCTGGCTCAGGGCCCACCGCCTCAGCTGTGGTCGCCGACATCCTCAACATTGCGGGCATCCGTCAACTCAATCCGGCCCAAGGCAATCTGGATCCCCTGCTCGCAGCCTCTAGCTGGCGGCGATGCCACCTGGTGAACACGGAGCGGACCAGCCAACGCAATTATGTGCGTTTCAAAACAGAAAATGCCCCCGGCGTGATCGGCCAAATCGGCAGCTGCTTCGGCGACCACAACGTCTCCATTCAATCGATCGTTCAGCTCGAAGCCAGTGACGCGGGAGCTGAAATCGTTGTGATCACCCAGGTTGTTGGCAACGGGCAAATGAGTGCCGCACTCCAAGCGATTCATGCACTTCCCGAGGTTCTGAGCCTGGATGCCCACCTCGGCTGTCTTTGAGCAGGCCCACACATCCGCAACGTCGGATGGCAGCACAGCCCCGGCGTAGGGCAGAGTTGTAAGAAGTATCACAGAGCAAATCTGCATTTGCAGATCTGTGCTCTCGAACGTTCATGTCGAACGAACTGACCCTGGCTTACGGATCACACTGCGATCAGCAGAAATCTCGTTCCGCCATGACGCTGCATCAAGGGGACTGCATCAAACTGCGCTCTGGGGAAGGCCCCTTTCAGGTGATCGGGATTGACGACGACCACGACCGTTGCTGGATCCGCCAATGGCCGCTCGAGCCTGATGGATCTCCTGTATTCGAGGTGGCCCTTGAACAGATTTCCAGCGCGATCTCCGAGAGCGATTGACGACAAATCGTGCCTAGAGGGCGTTGAATAGCCATTGCATTGACGAACCGCTGCGTGACTGATCGCCGTCGCTTCAGCCTTCAGGCCAGCGTGTTGATCGGATTGGCCCTTGCTTTGAGCCAAAGCGCTTGTCAGCCCAAACGCCAAAGCGACCGGCTAACGGTTGCCAGCGCCGGGCGCATTGGCTCCCTCGATCCTGCTCTGGCAAGCACCACAGGGGTGCTTCAGGTGCTCAGTGCTCTCGGCGACACGCTCTACATCCGAGGCACAAGCGGGGAGCTTCAGCCCCAATTGGCCGCATCCATGCCTGTGCTCGGTGAGGACAGACTCAGCCTGACGATCCCTTTGCGCCGGGATGTGCTCTTCCACGACGGCAGTCGCTTTGATGCAAAGGCGATGGCTTTCAGCCTGAATCGCTTCCTACGCATCGGCTCGCAGCGTTATTTGCTGAGTAATCGCATCGCAGCGATTGAAACCCCCTCCCCCTTCGAGATCCGCCTGCGCCTCAAGGAGCCCTCCAGCTCGATCGAAAGCCTGCTCACATCCCCGTATCTCACCCCCGTCTCTCCCAAGGCCTACGCCGACCATGCCGATCGATTCTTGAATGATCGTTTTGTCGGGACGGGCCCATACATTCTCAACAGCTTTCGCAACACCCAACAGCGTCTTCTCCCGTTCCGCCATTACTGGGGCAAACCGCCGAACAATGTGGGACTCGACCTCATCAACCTCAGCAATTCCACAGCACTGTTTGGAGCCCTCGTCAGCGGAGAGGTGGATGTGTTGCTGTCGAACTCCATTGATGAAGATCAGAAACGAGCCTTAAGCCAACGGGCTGAAAAGCAGCTTCTGCGCGAGAGCAAAGGCCCCGCCATGAACATCACGTTCGTGGCCCTGCGCAGCAATAGCCCGCCGATGCAACGTCAAATCGTGCGTCGGGCACTCGCCCATAGCTTGGATCGCCGGCTGATCAGCACCCGGGTCAGCTACACCCAGAGAGAGCCATTGCGCTCACTGATTCCACCCAGTTTGCGGGGAGGCAGAACCGAACCCTGGCCCACCTACAACCTGGCCACAGCGCGCACGTTGTTTCAACAAGCCGGGTACTGCACAGGTCGTCGTCTGCAAGTGCCGTTCACGTTCCGCACCAACGTGCCCTCCGATCGCTTAATGGCCCTCACCTGGCAAGCTCAGCTGAAACGCGATCTGCCCGATTGCGTGCAAATGACCCTCAACGGCGTGGAGTCGACCACCGTCTACAAACAGCTGAGCGAAGGATCGTTCGAGGCGGTGATCCTCGACTGGAGTGGCTCCTATCCAGACCCTGAGGCCTACCTCTCCCCATTGCTGAGTTGCAGCAGCGGGAAAGGCAACATCTGTGAGGCGGGGGAAGCCGTGGATGGCGGCACGTTCTGGACGGCACCAAAGCTGCAAAAAGCCCTGCGCCTTAGCGACATGCTGCAGGGCCGTCCGCGGCTCAAGGAGCTGGCCACCGTGGATGCCATGGCCGCAGAAGGGACGCCCTATATCCCGGTCTGGTTTGTGGCTCCCAAAGCCTGGTCTCAGCTTCGTTTAAACCCTCCCACCTTTAATGGCAGCGGACTCGTGAATCTGGCCCAACTGGGAGAGCGACGCTGATGGCACGGGGAAGGGAGCTTTTTCGCTATTGCGCAACGCGACTTGCGCTTGCTCCACTCATGCTTTGGCTGATTGCCAGCCTGGTGTTTCTGCTCTTACGCGTCGCCCCTGGAGACCCGGTGGATGCGGTGCTGGGCAGCAGGGCTCCAGAGGCCGCAAAGGCCGCCCTACGCGCCAGCCTCGGACTGGATCAATCGCTGTGGCATCAATATTCCAATTTTCTCGGCGGACTGGTGCATGGCGATTTAGGCGTTGCCCTGGTGAACAACGAGTCGGTGCGCTCGATTATCAGCAAAACGCTTCCCGCAAGCCTGGAATTGGGCATCACCGCCTTGATCATCTCGGCCGTTCTGGGCTTGGGCGTGGGGTTTAGCGGAATTGCCCGCCCCGAGGGGAAATTTGACCTTGCAGGCCGCTTCTACGGAATTGGCACCTACGCGTTACCACCTTTTTGGGCAGCGATGCTGATCCAACTTGTGTTTGCGGTCATGCTCGGCTGGCTGCCCGTAGGCGGCAGATTTCCTCCCAGCTTGATCCCCCCAGAGGGCAGCGGTTTTCTGATCTTCGACAGCCTGGTCAGCGGCAATTGGTCTGCCCTCCAAGGCACGATTCGACACCTCGTGTTGCCCGCATGCACCTTGGGCCTCCTCCTCAGCGGGGTGTTCACCAACGCGCTACGCCTCAATCTGAATCGAACCCTGAAATCGGATTATGTGGAATCGGCGCGGAGCCGTGGACTAAGCGAAACCCAAGTCGTGCTCCGCCATGCCCTGCCCAATGCGCTGTTGCCCGTGCTCACCATTGCAGGCATCACGGTGGCATCGCTCATTGGTGGAGCTCTGCTGATTGAAGTGACCTTCTCCTGGCCCGGGATTGCGATGCGCCTTCAAGAAAGCATCAACCAACGCGACTATCCGGTGGTCCAAGGCATCGTTGTGGCCATCGCCGCCCTCGTCGTGATGGTGAGCGTGGCGGTTGATCTCTTGGTAGCGGTGCTCGATCCGCGTATCCGTTACTGATGCACCAGGGCTGATGCCGCTTCGCGATCGAGCCGATGCAAGTGAAGCTCTCCAAGCTTCAAATGCAGGGTCTTGGCCTTGAAGCGCTGAGCACCCTTGCGCTGTTCTTGCTCCTCCAAGAATTGGACGACTTCTTGCTCCAAAAGCGCCTGCACTTGGAGCGGCTGAACACCCACCAGATCTTCTCCCAGCTGAAAGAGATCCTCACCCTGTCCCCCTTGCCTCTGCCCCTCAACGCGCACGGGGGAGAAATGGCTTGCACCCTCCACAAGCACCACCCGGCTCGAGGGGTCGGCCGGCATCGCCAACAACAAGCCCAACTGTTCGCTGATCGGTGGCGTGATCAGATCGAGGGTGCCACCAGTGAACAAGACAGGCACGTTGACGGTTTTGGAAAGGGAGTCCGCAGGCCAGAGCAAGCTGCCAAAACTGTTGAAGCCGATCACAGCCGACAACGCAGGGGGTGCCACCTGCTGTGGCAAAGACACATCCACCAACTGACACTGCAAGAGGCGCGACAAGTTGCTGAGCGGCAAGTCACCCAACGCTGACGAGCAACGACGCGCAAGACCTGGAGCCGGCCTGGCACCTGTTGACAGCAGCGCACTAAAGGCACCCAGGGAGTGGCCAGCGAGGACCAAACGTTCACCGGGAACCCGAAACACCCCCTGATCGCGGGCCTTGAGCAAGGCATCAAGATCCTGAAGCCGTTCGGGAAGCACCTCCGCCCCTGGAGGGGGAAGACGCCCTTCTAAGAGCGCCTGGACCGCTTCGTCATCGCTGCCAGGGTGATCTGGCACCAAGACGGCCCAACCGCGACGACTAAGGCCGCGACCAAGCCAGCGAAAATGATCTGGACTGCCGCCTAATCCAGGCATCAGCACCAGCCACTGCTCACGCTTTGGGGCCCCCTCCACAGGCAACCAAAGCTGAAATTCCAATGGCTCCTCGCGATGGCTCACCGCCAAGGACATCAAGCGCGGTTGCAACAACGGATCGAAATCTTGGCTGGAGACCCCGAAACGATCAGAAGCTGAGGCCGTCACGGGGAAGCGATCCAGGCGGCGCACCAGGTTTTGTTGGCGCTCAAGTTGCATCCGCCAACTGGATGCCAGCTCGAGCAAGAGATCAAGATCAAGACGAACGCTTTCGGCAGGCAAGGCCTCGAGCAAATCCAGGCTGGAGACCTGCTGCTGTCGGGTTAAAAGTTCGTTGATCGTTTGACGAACGATCACCCCCTCGGTGTCATCGTCCACCCGCACTAAATCAGACACTTGATCCAACAATTGCCGGCCGGCCCAGCTGTTCAACAGCTGGCGAGCCATGCTGCGATCAAGGATCACAGGAGCCTGCAGCAGCTCCAAAACCCCTGCGCGACTCTCGGGCTCTAACAGCGAAAACCAAGTACTGAGCTCGGAACGGTGGCGTCCATCAGAGCGGGCCCATTTCGCTAAATCGCCAATGGAGAAGGGAATCACCGTGCCATCGATCTGCACTTCCAGCTGAGAAGCAGCCCACAACGGACGCGGTGAGACGCCAAAAAACAGCAGACTGCACACACAACCTGCAGCTAATCGCAGTCCTGTTGAGCGTCTTCGCAAGGCCAAGACCAGTCCACTGGTGGAACCAGTTTCCCGCACCTTTGCAAGAAGTGGCGTTTATTCGCCTGCTCGCTTCGTTTGGAGCGGGTGGTGTCATCTATCTGACACCGATCGTGTTTCACCAGGCAAGCTTTACGGCAGTGCAAGTGAGCCAAGGATTGGCGGCCTCTGCCTTGATCGGAACGGTGGCAAGGCTGTTGAGTGGCGTCTTGCTGGACCGCGGTCTGACCTGCTCATGGCCAGTCCGAGCCGCTGCCCTTCTCGCCTTGATGGCGGATTTGGTGCTGTTTCAAGCCACAGGCTTCAACGGCTACCTCGTTGGACAGTTGCTGATCGGGGTGGCGGCAGGCCTCTATTTCCCAGCGATTGAATTGGCCGTTCCCTTGAGCTGCAGCGGTTTCACGTCCAGCCGTGGATACGCTCTGGCTCGCAGCGCTGACGCCTTAGGCGTTGCCGCTGGCGCCTTATTGGGTGCGGTGTTGACCGCCATGGACATGATCCGGATGGTTTACGCAGTAGAAGCTGCGGCCGTGCTGAGCATGCTGGTGGTGTTATTGCTCACGCCCCTGCCGGACGGACGGGCGGCGCTGCTGCATCCCAGCACCGCAGCAAGCAACAACCATGAATTGAATCCTGAAGCGGAAGCCAAATCGGCCCCAGAAGCTGATTGGCGCTGGCTTCTGCCCCTGATTCCAGTGCTCATTGTGAGCGTGATCGCCACTGGAATCGTTTCATTGATGCAGAGCGCCCTTCCCCTCGACATGGTTCGAGGGGGGCTTGCCCGCGCTCCGCTCAGCGAAGCCTCCAGCGGCGGCTTAATCGCTTGGCAGCTTCTTCTGTTGATGGTGCTTCAGTGGCCCATCGGCAACTGGGTGGCAAAGCGCAGTCTGCGTTTTGGCTTAGGGATGGGCTTGCTTGGCTTCATCACAGGCTGCCTTTTACTGGCTGGATCATCGCTTTGGGCTGGAGGCAGCAGCCTGATTGCGCTTGCGATGGTTCCGATCGCCTTTGGTGAGGCTGCTTTTTTACCTACGGCAGCAGAAGCCATGGTGGAAGAGACACCCCTGCAACATCGCGGTTTAGCCATGGCCCTCTTCTCGCAGTGCTTTGCGATCAGTGCCATCGCAGCACCTCTCCTCGCGGGTGCCCTTCTAGACCAACAGGGTCATGGCTTGGTGCTTTGGTTGTTGATGGCCGGCACCTGTTTGTTAGTGGTCCCACTGTTGAAGGCCGTCCGACCCCGCTACAAGCCAAATTTGAGTGGAAGCCCCATCGAAGAAGCATTAGATGCCACGAACCAGAGAACTGCTGCGCTCCATTAAAAATTTGCGCATCCTGCGCGAGATTGCATCCACCGAGGGAGGGCTCCATGGGGTGGGAGACCTCATCGACAACTTCCTCGACAGTGAAGCGATGCAGGTTTCCATCGCACGCTTTAAGGCGTTGCCGGGCGGTGCCGAAATGATGGAGCAACGCTTCCCAGCCTTTCAACCAAACATTGAGACGCTGGAGTTGCTTCCGGAAGGAACACTGGGGAGGGCCTATGCGGGAATGATTCGCCGCTTGAATTACGACGCCGACTTTTTCCGACCCCGAGACACCAGCACAGAAGCGCTCTGGCTCACCCAACGCATCGCCACCACCCATGACATTCATCACGTGATCGCCGGGCTCAACACCCAAGCGCAGGGGGAATCAGCCGTGTTAGCGATCACCGCCACTCAAATTGGCTTCCCCGCCTACGTGCTTCTCAATCTTTTGGCCAGTTTTAAGGCCTTCCGCTTTCAACCGACAGAACACGAAGCGATCAGTCGAGCCATTGCACACGGACAGCGCATCGGCCTGGAGGCCAAGCCCCTCGTGTTGCAGCGTTGGGAGGAAGGCTGGGAGAAACCTTTGAGCGAATGGAGAGAGGACCTCGCCATCCCGATGGCCACAGGCGAGACTTTCAGCGCGAACTACGCCTAAGCCGATGATGCCCCGCAGACATTTGCTCTGGATCAGCCTTGGCTGGATGCTGAGTCAATCGATCCTTTGGAGTGGGGCACACGCCCAGACAACCCAACCATCTGTGCAAGACATGCGTCGAGGACTCGTGGGTCAATCGGCTTACGCAGCCTGCAAGGTGATCCACGCCGACTACAGCCAAAAGCGTGCTGATCTGATCGTGGAAGCTGCGATCAAAAACAATGATTGGGAGTCGCAAAAAGACTGGTTAAAGTCTTCCCAAGCAACACAAACCATCAAGCTGGTGAGTGAAGCCATGAACAAAGAATGCACAGACTTCAATCAAGACAGCGATCAATTTGTTCCAGCAATGGAGGCGATTGAGGCTCTCTGATTGGATTCCACAGTCGCCTCATGAAGCATGAGAGCCACTCCTTCAAGACAAGAATTTACAGATAATTCAAGGTATATTTTAAGGCGTTTTTTAATTAGAAACAATCAGCCAACACAATCACACATCTCATCTAGAAAGCGCTCCATTCCTTTCACGCGTCATGGAAAGGTCCCTCAAATCGTTTGGATTTGACCCATGGCAATGATGTCTTGCCAACCCAGCGAACTTGACAGGAACCCCGAATCATCCGCTGTCAAAGTACTACTGCCTGATAGCACCACAATTTTCTCAGAGTCCTCAAAAGTCAAACGAAGACGAAGATCATCAATCACTTCAAAACCGATGCCCTCTTCAAGAACAATCGAATCTTCCGAGGAAAAATCAGGCAATGTGAGGTAACTAACAGGGGCAAGTTCACCCTTCATACTTTGGTGACGGACAAGAATGGTGTCTGATCCATTTCCGAGAAAGGCAATGTCATAACCGGCACCTGTGTTAATCAGATCATCGCCATCCATACCCATCACTTTATCGTTGCCATCTCGCGTAGCAATAAAGTCATTGAGATTGCTACCCATCACAATATCGTCGCCCACTGATGTTCCAGCAAAATTGGAAAATCCCTTGCCAAGACCTAGGGAAAGATCTTGAATCATTGGGCCATCCTGGTTAGGAGTAAATTCTTCATCAATATCGCCACTCACATCATTGGAAGATAAAATAATATGTGTGCTGATAGGGGTTTCAGGCATATCTAAGTACAAGCCTGCATCAATAAATTCAACCTGAAAGAATTGAACAGCTTCAAGGCTTTCATTTTCAGGCGTGGGGAACATATCTTTAGAGACAAATTCATCTTGAGGTGTAATGACCTCAACATTCCACTCAGAGAATGCGTCATAGGTGAGAGCCGCACTTCCCTCAGGGAAAAAACCATTACCACTGATAAAGCCATCACTTAAGGGACTTACCCCGATAGGTAAATTATCTCCTTGAGCCGCTGGAGTTGAATGGATGGTTGTCGTAGGCGCTGCATACTGATTTACAAACGTATTCAATGCTGTGAACTCATATCCGGGGATTCGCTCCAGGATGCTCTGCTCATTCAGACCGAGTGCAGACGTTGGCGATCCATTCGAAGAATACCCATAACCTTGCCCTGTAAATAAAGGATTTGCATCAAGACCAGCACTAAGAAGAGAGCGGACCCCAGATTCAATTTTTAATCCACCATCAGCAAACGTTCCGCTGTAAGCGCCAGATGCAACGAGCTCCTGAAAGTCGGCCAAAAGCGTTTGCAAAACAGTAGGAGGAGAGCTCGTCGTAATATCAAAATTCACCGCCGGGGGAGAATAAACATTGAAATCACTAATCGCATTTCCACCACTTCCCTTGTAAAAGCTTAAATACTCAGACCCCTGTTCCATCGCTTTTTGATAAATCTGACTATAAACATCAAAGCGCTCTTCAGAAACTATATTTTCCTGTGCACTCTTAGACAATTCCGGAAATGATCCGGCAACATTGTAAAAAGCCTTGGAATCAAGCCCTGCTATATCAGTCCATACATCAACATAATCTTTCCCAACTCCAGATCCATTTAAACCAGATCCGGTCTTCATCAGATTACCATCTCGCAACACTGATGCATATCTTGCAATCACAGCATCAAAGCCTTTCTCAATCAAAATCTTTTCAGAATCTGAAAATTCAACATTGATAGCATTAGCCTGCTGAAAAATATAATTCTTCAATGCTTGAAAAGAAAGATTCGCTTCCAGAGCACCCGGGAAATTTCCAATTTGGCTCTCGTAATAATAAAGATTCTGAAAAGCAGGACTCGCAGTGAGTCCTGCCTCAGGAAAACCCACCAAATCCTGTCCCACAATAAATAGGGGATCCGTCTCTCGGTTCAGCGCGAGAATATCCTTGAAAATATTGAAGACTTCATTGGGATTAGCTTGATAATATTGCGTGATCTCTTCTTGGAGAAATTGCCTGCCATCAGGACCGGCAGCGTAGGCAAAGTTAAAATTCGGGAGAGGATAAGGCGACCCATTAAATGAAAGAGTGAAAGCAGAAAGATTTGTCAGCGAAGAAGTCATCAGCAAGCCTTGGGTCGTCCATTGAAAAATTTCTCACTACAACACTAGAAAATCACACAAATAGCCATGATTAGCTTTAGCCTTTTTTAATAAATTAGTAAAAACAGGTCAAGCTGCATGGCTCTTTTTATCTATATCTCCTGTGCTGATTAATCATTCTCCTTGGCTAGAGATTCATCGACTGAGAATGACTTACACATTAAATAGAAATTCCATGACATCTCCTTCAGCGACAAGATAGTCCTTCCCTTCACTACGCAACCAGCCCTTATTTCGAGCTTCAGGAAGTGAGCCTGCCTCCAGCAACTTCTCCCAACCGATGGTTTGTGCACGGATGAATCCACGCTCAAAATCAGTGTGAATCACTCCTGCCGTTTGTGGTGCGGTCATCCCGGCCCGGAATGTCCAAGCCCGCGTTTCCTTTTCACCAGTGGTGAAGTAAGTCCGCAAGCCTAATAATCGATAGGTGGCACGAATGAGACTGCGCAAGCCTCCTTCACTCACGCCAAGGCCTTCCAGATAATCAGCACATTCTTCTTCGCCCAACTCCACCAACTCGGCCTCCACCTGCGCTGAAATGCGCACAGACTCAGCCCCTTCTTTCTCTGCAAGGGCTGCGACTTCCTCGCAGTAGCCATTGCCCGCAGCCAGGTCGTCTTCGCTCACATTGGTGGCATAAATGATTGGCTTGGCAGTGAGCAGTCCAAGCGGCTTGATCATCAAAGCTTCTTCATCCGTTAGCTCAACGCTGCGTGCGGCGCCTCCGGCTTCGAGCACCTCTTGAATGCGTGCAAGAGCCTCGTCTTCCACCTGCGCTTCTTTGCTCGTACGCATTTGCTTCTTCAACCGCTCACGCCGCTTCTCGATCTGAGAGAGATCGGCCAAGCCAAGCTCAAGATTGATCACCTCGGCATCGCGAGCAGGTCCCACCGATCCAGACACGTGAATGACGTCGTCGTCTTCAAAGCAACGCACCACATGAACAATCGCGTCGACCTCACGAATATTTGACAGAAACTTATTTCCCAAGCCTTCGCCCTGACTGGCACCCTTCACCAAACCGGCGATGTCCACGAACTCCATTCGTGTAGGGATGATCTCTTTGCTCTGACTGAGGTCAGAGAGCTTCTGGAGGCGATCATCTGGGACCGCCACCGTGCCCACATTCGGCTCAATCGTGCAAAACGGAAAGTTCGCAGCTTGCGCCTGCGCGTTGGCCACGAGGGCATTGAACAAGGTGGATTTGCCGACATTGGGCAACCCGACGATTCCAGCTTTAAGCATGTGGGCAAATCTATCCACCAGCCCTCAACAGCCTCTAAAGCCGCAAACCCCAACAAGCACACGCCTACGCTTCTTATACGTGACTGATCCGTGCAAATTTCCAGTTCCCGCGTCGTTTCACCAGGACACAAGCGAGACTGTGTGTGAAGTTCTGATACAGGCGGTGTCATGGTCAGCCAACAACGGCAAACCCCGGTACTCGCCAAGGACCATGACTTGACCTCTCTTACCCGCCTCAGCAGCAATCGACGACGACGCAAACGCTTGCTGATTGCTGGCGTGGCCGCAGCACTTTTGGGCGGCGGAAGTTTGATTTGGACGCTGAACAACAATCGCAGCGGAGGCCGTGACCTCTCCGACTACACCGTTGAAGCCACCCGTGGATCGCTTCCCGGTGTGATCACTGCGAGCGGCGAGTTGGAGGCGATTCGCCGGGTCAACGTGAGTCCAAGACGTCAGGGTTTGCTCGAAGCCTTGCTCGTTGATGAAGGAGACCGCGTGGAGAAAGGGCAGGTGGTTGCCCGCATGGACCGCGGAGACTTTCAAGACCGAATGGATGAGCTCAAGGCCTTGGAACGTCAAGCCAAAGCCGATTACGAAGCCAAAACCGCCGACTATCTGCGCCGTCGCAAGCTGTTTAGCAGTGGTGCGATTAGCGAGGCCGATCGCGATGACTTTCAAGCCAGCTATCTGATCAGCAAAGCCAACTTTGAAGCAGCCCAAGAAAGAGTCCAACAACGGGATGTGGAGGGTGGCGAACTCTTGATCAGGGCCCCTTTCAGCGGAGTGATCACTGAGCGCTATGCCGAACCCGGCTCCTTCGTGACACCCACCACCGCAGCATCCTCCTCAGCGGGAGCGACCAGCTCATCGATCGTTGAGCTCTCCCAGGGCCTAGAGGTCACCGCAAAAGTGCCCGAAAGTGATATCGGCAGGATCAAAATCGGCCAGGTTGCCAGCGTGCGGGTTGATGCCTTTCCCGATCAAAGCTTTGCCGCTGAAGTGCGCGACATCGCCCCGCGTGCCGAGAAAACCAACAATGTGATCTCTTTTGAGGTGGAACTCACCCTTCTCGATCCGCCTCCCATCCTGCGCATCGGCATGACCGCGGACGTGAACTTTCAAACCGGTCGCACCGCAGCGAGCACCCTGGTCCCAACCGTGGCGATCGTGACCGAAGACGGCAAACCGGGCGTTTTGCTGGTGGGCAAAAATGATCAACCCACCTTCCAGTCCATCGAACTTGGATCCAGTGGTGGAAGCCAAAGTGCGATTCTCTCCGGAGTGAAACCGGGAACCCGGGTGTTCATCGACTTGCCGCCCTGGGCGAAACAGCGCGACTAATCCAGCCCACCCCCGCCGAAACCCATGAGCCCCACCTCCGATCAACCCCTGCTCCTGCTGGTGGACGGACACTCACTGGCGTTCCGCAGTTTTTACGCCTTTAGCAAGGGCGGGGAGGGCGGACTGAGCACCAAAGACGGAACGCCAACGAGCGTGACCTATGGGTTTCTCAAGGCCTTACTCGACAACTGCAAAGGGCTGAAACCCAACAGTGTGACGATCGCCTTCGATACGGCCGAACCCACCTTCCGCCATAAGGCCGACCCCAACTACAAGGCCCATCGCGACGTCGCCCCGGATCACTTCTTCCAAGATCTTGAGCAGCTCCAAGACATTCTGAAGACGCAGCTCCAGCTGCCCCTCTGCCTGGCGCCGGGCTTTGAAGCCGACGACGTGCTCGGCACCTTGGCCAACCGCGCAGCCGCAGAGGGATGGAGTGTGCGCATTCTCAGCGGCGATCGCGACCTCTTCCAACTGGTGGACGACAGTCGCAACATCGCTGTCCTTTATATGGGTGGCGGTCCCTACGCCAAGAGCAGTGGCCCCACCTTGATCGATGAAGCCGGCGTCCAAGCCAAGCTCGGCGTGGCTCCCACCAAGGTGGTGGATCTCAAGGCTCTTACCGGAGATAGCTCCGACAACATCCCTGGCGTGAAGGGCGTGGGTCCGAAAACAGCGATCAGCCTGCTGAAAGACAACAACGATCTTGATGGGGTGTATCGGACCCTGGCCGAGGTGGAAGAGGAGGGCCCCAAAGCGAGCCGAGGCGCGATTAAAGGGGCGCTGAAAGGCAAGCTTGCCAACGACAAAGACAATGCCTACCTGTCGAGGCACCTGGCGGAAATCCTGGTGGACATTCCCCTGCCGGAGGAGCCCAAACTGGAGCTGGGCAGCGTGGACGGTGATGGCCTTAGTCAGCGTCTTGAAGAGTTGGAGCTGAACAGCCTGATCCGCCAGGTCCCCAACTTTGTCGCCACCTTTTCCAGTGGTGGATTGGCTGCCAATGCCCACCTGCTCGCCACCGCGGAAGAGCCACGCACCATCAAGACCAAAACAACAGAGGGGACCGAAGCAAGGTCCGAAACGAGATCAGAAGCGTCATCAGAAGCGACATCCGCCGCAGATTCCAGCCAAACCCAACCGGTCTTACAGCCAGACGTCATTCAAACCCTGGATCAACTCAAGGCCCTGCTCACGCAGTTAATGAACTGCCGCGATCCACTGGCCCCCGTGGCCCTCGACACCGAAACCACCGATCTCAATCCCTTCCGAGCTCAGCTCGTGGGCATTGGCGTTTGCTGGGGAGCGAACCCTGGCGATCTGGCCTACATCCCGGTGAGTCATCAAGGCGATCCCATCCCAGAGCAACTGCCCCTGGAAACGGTGCTGCAAGCGTTTGCGCCTTGGCTTGCCAGTGGTGAGCACCCCAAAGCCCTTCAGAACGCCAAATACGACCGGCTGATTCTGTTGCGACACGGCCTACCTCTGGCCGGCGTTGTCATGGACACGCTTCTGGCTGATTACCTCAGGGATGCGGCAGCAAAACATGGCCTGGATGTGATGGCCCAGCGGGATTACGGCATTCATCCCACCCTGTTCAGCGATCTGGTGGGAAAAGCCAAGGACGGCAAGGCCAGCAATTTCTCCGAGGTGCCCCTCGAACAAGCCGCTCAGTACTGCGGCATGGATGTGCATCTCACCCGCAAACTCGCCATCGATCTCAAGCAACAACTGGAGGCATTAGGCCCCCAGCTTCCCGAATTGCTCAGCAAGGTGGAGTTGCCCCTTGAGCCGGTCTTGGCCGTGATGGAGGCCACGGGGATTCGCATTGATGTGCCCTATCTCAAAGCGCTCTCCTCCGAAATCGGAGCCAACCTGGAACGACTTGAGGCAAGCGCAAAAGAGGCTGCTGGTCTTGATTTCAACCTGGCATCCCCCAAGCAACTCGGCGACTTGCTGTTCAACACCCTCGGGCTGGACCGCAAAAAATCGCGGCGCACCAAAACCGGGTACAGCACCGATGCCACCGTGCTTGAAAAACTCGAACAAGATCACCCCGTGGTGCCCCTGGTGCTTGAACACCGGGTGCTGAGCAAATTAAAGAGCACCTATGTGGATGCGCTGCCCCAACTGGTGGAAGCAGAAACCGGACGGGTCCATACCGACTTCAACCAAGCGGTCACGGCGACAGGTCGGCTCAGCAGCAGCAACCCCAATCTGCAAAACATCCCTGTACGCACTGAATTTTCGAGGCGAATCCGCAAGGCCTTTTTGCCCCAAGAGGGCTGGCAACTGCTCAGTGCCGACTATTCGCAAATCGAACTGCGCATTCTCACGCACCTATCCGGAGAAGAAGTGCTGCTCCAGGCTTACCGCGACGGAGACGATGTCCACGCTCTCACCGCTCGCTTGCTCCTCGACAAAGACGAGGTGTCGGCCGATGAACGACGTTTGGGCAAAACCATCAACTTCGGCGTGATTTACGGCATGGGCGCCCAACGCTTTGCACGCGAAACAGGTGTGAGCCAAAGCGAAGCCAAAGACTTTTTGAGCAAATACAAAGAGCGCTATCCCAAAGTGTTTGCGTACCTTGAATTGCAGGAACGTCTCGCCCTCAGTCAGGGCTACGTGGAAACCCTTTTGGGGCGCCGGCGACCGTTTCACTTCGATCGCAATGGGCTCGGCCGCCTCAAGGGAATGGATCCCCTCGAGATCAATTTGGAGGTGGCGCGTCGCGGCGGGATGGAAGCACAGCAACTGCGCGCCGCGGCCAATGCTCCGATCCAGGGCTCGAGTGCCGACATCATCAAATTGGCGATGGTGCAGCTTCAAGCAGAACTTGAAAGCAAAAACCTGCCAGCCAGACTTCTTCTACAAGTGCATGATGAACTGGTGCTCGAAACGGAACCCGAGGGACTTGCCGTAGTTCAGGAGCTCGTGGTGGAAACCATGAAAAACGCCATCCATCTTTCTGTTCCTTTGGACGTGGAAACAGGAAGCGGAGCAAACTGGATGGAATGCAAATAATTGACGATCAACCTTGGCCAACCGTTATGACATCACCTTATTTAAGTAAGGGGAATTTTTCCAATTCGCTGCCAAGGCAATGATGGCCACTCCACCGCAGACAATTGCAAATTGAAACGGGGCTTGTGGTCCACTCGAAGCAATCAATTGACCGCCAAAGAAGGAAACGATTGCGGCAGCAAGGGTAAAGAGTGATGTGGCAAAACCCATCACCCAGCCCTGCTCTTCTTTGGAAACAGACTCAGAGAAGCCTGTCAACATTGTTGGATAGCCAATACCATGCAAGACCCCAGAAGGCAGCATGATTGCCAAGGCCAGAGGCCCAGAGGAAACGAACAAGAATGCCGTCACACAACCACAAAACAACACGGTGCAGCTCGCCATAAGCGTCCGTTTTGAAAACCGTGCATTCAAAGGTTCCACGAGGAGACTGCTGGACCCAATCAAGCCAATCCCCATCAAGAACATTCCAATACTGGAGCCTGTCGCTCCATAGCCAAACCGTGTAGATAGGTTGGCCGACACAAACACATAGAGGCCTAAGACACACAACATATAGGGAAAGAACGCCGTTGAAACGCGTCGAATAGACTCTCGATTCAGGGCATCCGCTAATAACTTGAACACCACCAATGGATTGGCATCCATCGGACTGGTCTCCGTCTTGACATCTTCAAAAGCAAAGAAGACAAGCATCAACCCCACAAAACACAACAAGCCACCAATCAGAAATGGCAAATGCGAGGATGCCAGGCCACCAAGAAGATCCTTATCGGAGAAGAGTCCTCCAATAATGGGGCCCACCACAAGACCAAAACTCATACCAACCGTTGTAAGTCCTAAATTACGTGCACTTTCTCGATCACTTTTAGCAAGATCAATCATCGCTGCAGCAGCAATCGGTTGAGCTCCAGCAGTGAAGCCAGTCACCCCCCGAGAGACCACCAAAAGAGTGTAATTATGTGAAATCAGCGCCACCGCTGCAATGGCATAACCGGCAATGGCACCTATCAAACAAATCAGGATTCCCGTCTTACGACCAATGCTGTCTGACAACCTTGAAACATAAATCGATCCAAAAAACCAGGTCAGAAAGAATGTTCCAATCGCTATTCCATAGAGAAGAGCACCCTGTGACTGCGAAACACCAGCCGGAAGAAAGCCAGCATTGGGCTGCATCAACAAAGCAGCAAAAATGGGGAAGGCAAGGCCTTGACCCATCACATCAACAAAACAAGTAAACATCAAAGCGAAAATCGCAAGCGACACTAAGCCTCTCCTCAGATGCATTCATATCCTTTCAAAAAACTAGCAAAAGAATGATCAAGACCCATCCCAAAGCTATTCACTGACATAATCCGTTTCCTCAAGCAACCATGGCAAACAAGATCGCAAGATCAACCTTTTCAGCGCCAATAAAGATGAGCCATCAGTATCGACCAGTTAAACTATTAACACTCAGCAACGAGAATGAAACGCAAGATTTTAGCGGCAATCGCAGGATCATCAGCCATGGGGATTGGGATCGGCTTGCATCGATCTCAATTTGCTGTTCTAGGTGAACTCATGGCAACCAATGGCTGGTTTTCCAACAGCATGATTGGGATCCTAAGTGGAATCAGCCTTGCCGGTTTTGTGGTTGGCTGCATTCAGCAAAAGCAAATTAAAAATGATTTCCTCAATATCATTTGCATTCGCTCTGGCCTTGCCATTGCTGTCATCGCATTCTTCCTTGAGCCCCTATCCGCTGGTCTTGGTTGGCAAGTCTTTTGGAGATTAATTGCTGGATGGGCCGCGGCCCAACTCGTTATTGGCATCCCTGGACTCGTCACACGACGACTACCACTCCATGATCATCGTTTTTTAGTGGCTTGGACGATTGCAGGATCAGGAATTGCAGCTTTTATCGCATCATTACTCGTGAGCCTCTTGACGAGTGCATCCGTCATCGGAGCTTGGCTTATCACGGGAATATTCTCGGCTGTCTTGGCATGGCCTATTCATCACTTTTTATCGTTAAGCAAGCGGGAGCTACAACCCACAACGACAGTGGTGCCAGACCTGACCTGCAGTACATCCAATCCGTCTGCATGGCAATGGAGCAATCCTTTGAAGCTACTAGCCGCTAGTTCATTCTTTTTTGGGGCAGCACAAGCCGCTGTTGTTGTGTACTACCCGCTCCTAATCACTGCCAAATTTGAGATTAGCCAGGCCCTGGTGCAGCGCTCCTTTTCATGCCTTGGCCTCGGTTATCTGCTTGGCGCGATTGCCGTGGGCTTCTTACCCCATCGCTATACAACAGATGCCTTAATGACCCTGAGTGCCTTCATTGGAGTTGCAGGCGTATTGCTATGCGTGATAAGTCCAAACCTACCAAGCACTTCCCTGGGAGGGTTCTTATTCGGCCTATGGAATGGAAGCATGATTTCTTTGTTGCTAGATCGAATCAATCAATCTTCAGAAGAACAGCACACACGCGTTACATGGTCTCGATTTAGCATCATTCTAAGCCTAGGATTCACCATCAGCATTACTTGTCTTTCGCCAATTGCTAATAACAACGTCGTGACGATCATATGGATTGGCTTGTTGTTAACGTTCGTCCATCTCAGTTGTCAGGTCATGTCTAGATATTTGTTTTCACTTCGTCCCGTTTAGTTCAATTTTCCCCAAAGCCTGCGCTTCGAAGATCTGAACGCAAAAGCACAACACCAGCTCGGATCTACCATCGCCTATAGGTTTTTGGTCTGCTCTGGCAGGCATCAACCGTGATTTGACTCCCCTTTCTTCAGCCTGATGTCTTCCCTGCGGTTTACCAACACCATCACCCGCCGCACGGAACCCTTTCTCCCACTGAAGCCAGGAGAGGTCAGCATTTATTGCTGTGGGGTCACGGTCTATGACCTCTGCCATCTCGGGCATGCCCGCAGCTACATCAACTGGGATGTCTTACGTCGCTATTTGATCTGGCGCGGCTACGCGGTGACGTTCGTTCAAAACTTCACCGACATTGACGACAAAATCCTCAAGCGCGCTGCTGAAGAGTCCTCATCGATGGATGAGGTGAGCGAGCGCAACATCAAAGCCTTCCATCAAGACATGGATGCACTTGGGATCTTGCGCCCCGACCGCATGCCCCGTGCCACCCGTTGTCTGGACAGCATCCGTGGCTTAATCGCAGAGCTTGAAGCCAAAGGGGCCGCCTACTCAGCCGATGGCGATGTCTATTTCGCCGTGATGAAGCACGCGGGATATGGGAAGCTCAGCGGCCGAGACCTCAGTGAGCAGCAAGAGAATGCTGCGGGTCGCGTCGCCGATGCGGAAGAAGCACGAAAGCGACACCCCTTTGATTTTGCCCTTTGGAAACGGGCCAAAGCGGATGAACCCAGCTTTCCATCCCCTTGGGGTGAGGGGCGCCCTGGCTGGCACATCGAATGTTCGGCGATGGTGCGTGAAGAACTGGGCGACACCATCGATATCCATCTCGGCGGAGCCGATTTGGTGTTCCCCCATCACGAAAATGAAATCGCCCAGTCGGAAGCGGCCACGGGATCCGAACTCGCTCGGGTTTGGCTGCACAACGGCATGGTGAATGTGGGGGGAGAAAAGATGAGCAAATCCCTGGGCAACTTCACCACCATTCGCGCACTTTTAGACAGCGGCCTCTCGGCGATGGCCCTGCGTCTGTTTGTTTTGCAGGCCCACTACCGCAAGCCTCTGGACTTCACCCCGGAAGCGCTGGAGGCAGCAACCACTGGATGGAAGGGGTTGAATTCCGCCCTCAAGTTGGGCGAAACCCATGCTGCCGCTTTGAGATGGAGCGATCAGGTGCCCCTGAGCGGGGAAGCGGTTCGCGCTGAACTGAGCGCCGATGGCCCCTTTGAAGCCTTCAAGCAACGGTTCATCGCCGCCATGGACGATGACCTCAACAGCTCCGGCGCCCTGGCCGTGCTGTTTGATCTCGCCCGTCCGCTGAGGGGCTTAACCAACCGCCTCGATCGCGGCGACCAGCCTGACCAACCAGCCAGCGAACTCAACGAACTGCACGCGCGCTGGATGGTGTTGCGCGAACTGGCCGGCGTGCTTGGTTTACGCAGCGAAACCGATCAGTCCCCACCCTCTGAACACAGCCAAGTGGATGCGCAGGCGATTGAACTGGCCATTGCCAATCGCAAAGCAGCGAAACAGGCCAAGAACTATCAAGAAGCCGATCGCATCCGCCAGGCCCTCAGCGACCAAGGCATTGAGCTAATCGACAAGCCTGGTGGACTCACCGATTGGAAAACGATCTAGCGCTCCTTTCCAGCCATCATGGCTTCAATTTTGCGGATCCTTTCCATGGTGGTGATCCAGACCTCCAGACGGAAGTTTTGATCGCCAAGCTCAGGGTCACTGGGATCGGCAGCTTCAATACGGGCCTTGAGGCCATTCACCATGGCCTCGATATCCTCCTTGGCCTCGAATGCATCCCAAAGCTCCCGCTCCAACCGAGCCCGCTCAATAAAGTTCCAACGTTTAAGCCACAACATCGAACTGCGTCCACAGAGGCTCCTGTCTACCGGATTGCTGACACCACCTAACGGACTCACCCGCCCTTGGAATTCACAAACTTGCATCCTGAAAGCCTGTCCAAGGCCATTCAGCTCTCGGTGTCGCCGGTGTTTTTGCTCGCCGGGATCGGGGCCCTGCTCAATGTGCTGTCCACCAGGCTCGCCCGCGTTGCTGATCACTCACGCCGACTGAGCGAATCGGATGCCAGAGCAGATGACGTTGATCGCAAGCATTGCAAGCGGCGCATGCAACATATTCTTCGCGCGATCTGGCTACTCACCTGCGCCACCCTCCTGCTTTCCATCGTGGTTTCAGCGATGTTTATGAGTGTGATCACGCAAGTGAACCTCACCGCAATCGTTGCACCTCTTTTCATCACCACGATGGGAATGTTGATGTTGGCCTCAGTTTCATTCCTCCTGGAGGTTCGCTTGGCAAGCGAATTCGTGCAGAGAAAGTTTTAAAAACGGAGCAGCATGCTTTCTGCTACCTGCCTTCTGCCAACAGCGTTCTGCCAACTGCCATCAAGCCGCTGGAAACCATTGACGCCATAAATCAACAACGCTGATGACTAAGCCAGCCGTGATCACAACAGGAGATACCCAGCGCAGGAAAAACAACATCAAGCGGATTAAGCCCCCTGATGTTTTTGATGTCTGAAGATCATCCCGAAACCGTTTCGGAACCACCCAGCCCATCAGCAGCGCTAACAACAGTCCTCCCAAGATCAACAACACTCCCCCAAAGATCGAATCCATCGCTTCCAACACCGGAATCGACATCGCCGCTGGCAGACCAGCAATAAAGATCAGCAACGCCATCAACCATGCCGATCGCCTGCGGGACCAGCCCAAGCGGTCCATCAAGGACGCCACAGGGACCTCCAGCAAGGACACCGAGGAGGTAATCGCCGCGAGATAGGCCAGTGAGAAGAAGAGCACGGCCACCAGGCGCCCTGCCGACCCAAGGGAAGCAAGTCCGGTGGGAATCGCCAAAAACAAAGCCCCAACCGTGGACTCACTCACCGTTTCCTGCAGACCGAAGCTGATCACCACAGGGAAGGTGATCAGTCCAGCCAACAGACCCACGGCCGTATCCAAACCCACCACCGCGATCGCTTCCCTGGGTAGACGGGCACTGCTTTTCAGATAGGCCGAATAGGCAAGGATGCAACCGATGCCCGTCCCGATCGAGAAAAAGGCCTGGGTAAAGGCATTGCGAATCGTGGTGGGGTTGAGCAGCTGCGTTGAATCCCAACGCAACAGAAAGGTTTGGTATCCGCCAACAGCTCCAGAGAGGGTGGTGGCCCACAGGGCCAAGCCCACCAACAACACAAACAACAAAGGCAGGGCCCAACGCGATAGACGCTCGATTCCGCCCTGCACCCCAGCAGCCACCACCGCAGCGGTTAAAGCAAGACTGCCCCCTTGGCCAAGCAGGGCGCTATTCCCCTTGCTCACCGAAGCAAACAACGATTTCGCTGTCTCCATATCGGCTGGCAACCCCACCCATAGGGCATGGACGAGGGTGTGGCCCGTCCACCCCATCAACACCGCGTAGAACGCCAAAATTCCGCAGGAGGCGATCAAGAACAGCCACCCCATCGGCCGCCAAGCGTCTCCCGCCGCCGCCACAGGAGCGAGCAAGGGACTTTGGGCCGTACTTCGCCCCAGCACCATCTCCGCGATCAGCACGGGCAGGCACACCAACAACACAATCAGCACGTACAGCAGCAGGAAGGCGCCCCCACCTCCCTGGGAGGCGCGATAGGCAAAGCCCCAAAGGTTGCCTAAGCCCACAGCGCTCCCCGCCGCGGCGAACACAAATCCCAATCCGGACCGCCAGTGCTCCTTCAGCGCCATCAGCCCGAGTCCATCCGTAATGGTGCGAAGTTTGCCAGGCGCAGGCACTGAGGTGGGAAACTGTGATCAATTGCCTGGATCCCTGTGAAAGCCATCAGCGTTCTGGGCTCCACTGGCTCAATCGGCACCCAGACGCTGGAGATCGTCGAAGATTTCCCCGAGCAATTCCGGGTGGTGGCGCTCAGCGCTGGACGCAACCTCAGCCTGCTCGTGTCCCAAATCCAGAGGCATCGCCCTGATGTGGTGGCCCTAGCGGATCCAGCGCTGCTTGCTGAGCTCAAGGACAGGCTGATGGCCCTGCCTGCAGAGACACGCCCGGAGCCCTTGCCGCACTTGGTGGGTGGCCCCGAAGGACTGGATATAGCAGCGTCCTGGGATTCGGCTGATCTCGTCGTCACCGGCATCGTCGGCTGTGCCGGCTTGCTGCCCACCCTGGCGGCCATCCGAGCGGGCAAAGATCTGGCCGTTGCCAACAAGGAAACGCTGATTGCCGCTGGTCCGGTGGTCTTACCTGAGTTGAAGAAAAGCGGCAGCCGGCTGCTTCCTGCCGACTCGGAACACTCCGCCATCTTCCAGTGCCTGCAGGGAACACCTTGGAGCGACACCGCCCGTCTCTCCACCGGGGTTCCAACGCCTGGCCTACGCCGCATTCAACTCACCGCCTCGGGTGGAGCCTTTCGCGATTGGTCAGCCTCTGAGCTTGAAAAAGCAACGGTGGCCGATGCCACCTCCCATCCCAACTGGAGCATGGGCAAAAAAATCACCGTGGATTCAGCCTCCTTGATGAACAAGGGGTTGGAGGTGATTGAGGCTCACTATTTATTTGGGCTGGATTACGACCACATCGAGATCGTGATTCATCCTCAAAGCATCATCCATTCCATGGTGGAGCTTGCCGATTCCTCGGTGTTGGCCCAGCTCGGCTGGCCCGACATGAAGCTGCCGATCCTCTATTGCATGAGTTGGCCTTCCAGGCTGGAGACCCCATGGCGACGGCTCGATCTCACCGAAGTGGGGCAATTGAGTTTCCGCGCACCGGATCCAGCCAAATATCCCTGCATGGACCTGGCCTACGCCGCAGGGCGTGCTGGCGGCACCATGCCTGCTGTGCTGAACGCAGCCAATGAAGAGGCCGTGGCCCAGTTCCTCGAAGAGAAGATTCACTTTCTCGACATCCCCAAGATGATTGAGGGAGCCTGCGAACAACACAAAGCGGATCTCGCCTCCAGCCCTTCTCTGGATGATGTGTTGGCGGTGGATCAATGGGCGCGCCAGGCCGTGCGCGAGCAGGTGAACCGAGGCACCACGCGCATGAACAGCGCATCGCTGGCCGCATGAACCAGCGGATTAGCCATCACTTGTTGCTCTGCGCCACACCCACAAAAGCCAAGTGCTGTGATCCAGAGATCGGTGCCGCAAGCTGGGACGCTCTCAAGCAACAGGTGCGTGAATTGGACCTCGAAAATCCCAGCCGAGTCCAGGGAATCGTGCTGCGCAGCAAAGCGGATTGCTTACGAATCTGCGATCAGGGCCCCATCTTGTTGGTCTGGCCTGATGGCACCTGGTATGGCGGTGTCACGCCGGAACGCATCAGCAGCATTCTTCAGCAACACATCATCCAAGGACAACCGATCGAGGAGTGGATCCTGAAGACCACTCCCTTCAGTTGAGGGTTTTCAACCACGATGCAGCCAGGGCATCCGCCCAACAGCCCGTGCGCCCGTGAAAACCGTTGTGGCCGCCTTTGCGCGTAAAAATCAACTGAATTGGCTGATTAGTGGAGACAGCCTCCCGTAGATCGAGGGCCGAGTGAGCCGGAACCCATGGGTCATCAAGAGCCTGAAGCAACAGGGTGGGGGGCAACTGCTGGGGTGATTGGATCAAATGCTGGAGCGGAGACGCCTCCCGGTAATAGGCATCCACGTCCGCAAATCCCCAACGCGGAGCGGTGACGGTGCGATCAAAAGCACGAATGGTGCGCGGTTGCTCAGCACCACTCATGCGCTCAAGATCCAAATCGCTCACGCCAAAGGGATCGGCCAGCGTCTGACGCACCAAGCGCTGCAGCAACCAGCGTTGGTACACCCGATTGCGGGGACGTTCAATCGAGGCGCTGCAGGCAGCCAGATCCAAAGGACTGCTGGCACAGAACAATCCATCCAGGGGCTGACGCGTTGGGTCGAGTCCGGCAGCCACCCGTTCGGCTTGCGTTGAGAGGCATGCATTTAGAAGCATGGTTCCCCCCAGGGAAAGCCCGGCGCCAAACAAGGGCAGGGAGGTTCCTGCTGTGGAGAGCGTGCTGCAGAGCTGTCGCGCCCGATGCAACACAGGCAAAAGGTCGCTGTTGCACTGAGCCGCATAGGTACCACCAGCCAGATGGCGCCCAGGATCAGCGCCACGCATATTGAGGCGCAGCACCGCATAACCCGCCTCAAACAGGGCCACCCCAAGCCTGCGCAAACCCTCGCGACGACTGGACCCCCCCAGTCCATGCAGGACAACCACCAAGGCTTTCGGAGCGGCTGGACAATCCAAGAAGGCCAGCAAGGCTCCCGAGCCAGCGGCACCACTTTTCAGAGCAGGCACTTGGATCTCGAGGGGTTGACCCTGATCGGTCGGCAAATCCACGGGACGGAGCGTGTCCCGCAACGTCTGTAGATCGCCACCCCACCAGGGAAGCCGCTGTTGAAATGGAGCCACCCCCAGTTGCTTCAACAGCTGGGGGTCTGGGGTTGGATCAGGCCAGCTCACAGGCGAATCATTTCTTACCGACGCCTAACTCCTTGAGTTCTCCCAGCAGATCTCCAAGCACCTTTTTGGCATCGCCAAACACCATGGAGGTGTTGCCGAGTTCAAACAGGTCATTTTTGATGCCGGAATAACCAGCGCTCATGCCGCGCTTCACCACAAACACGGTGCGGGCCTGCTGAACATCCAGCACTGGCATGCCATAGAGCGGTGAATTGGGATCGGTCTTGGCCTGGGGATTCACCACATCGTTGGCACCCAGAACCAGCACGACGTCAGTCGCTGGGAACTCAGGGTTGATCACATCCATCTCCTTGAGCTGCTCGTAGGGCACATCGGCTTCAGCAAGAAGCACATTCATGTGACCGGGCATCCGTCCCGCCACAGGGTGAATGGCGTAGGCCACCTCAATCCCAGCGGCCTCAAGGGAGCGCGTCACCTCTCGCAAGGTGTGCTGGGCTTGAGCCACAGCCAGGCCATAGCCGGGAACGATGATCACCCGTTCTGCCGCTTCCAGGGTGAGGGCACACTCTTCAGCGCTGCAACTGGTGATGTTGGTGTATTCGCCACCACCACCGGAGGCTGAGGAGGAAGCGCCAAGAGCTCCACCAAACAGCACCGACACCAGGGAGCGATTCATGCCGTTGCACATCACCTGGGTAAGGATCAAACCGGCGGCGCCCACCATCGCGCCCGCCACAATCAGCAGCTGACTGCCCACCACAAAACCAGCAGCAGCAGCGGCCACGCCCGAATAGCTGTTCAGCAGGGAGATCACCACGGGCATATCGGCTCCGCCGATCGGCAGGGTGACGCCGATGCCGAGCAACGCCGAGGCCACAACCAGCAGCCACAGTCCGCTTCCACCGTTGCGGATCATCTCGATCGCAGCGATCAAGGACACCACCGCCAAAGCAATGTTCACCACGTGGCGCGCCTTGCTCTGCATCCATGGCGGTGTGGACAACCAGCCCTGGAGCTTGGCCATCGCCACGATCGAACCGGTGAAGGTGATCGAACCCACAAACACCGAGATCACGATCGAAATCTCTTCAACGATTCGAGATTCCCCTTCCGCCCCCATCACAGGGAACAGGGCAACACCAAGGGCCACCAGCAGGGATGACATTCCCCCACAACCGTTGAACAGGGCAACGATCTCGGGCATCGATGTCATCGGCACCCTTTGAGCGGTAATCGCGCCCAAAAGGCCACCAACGATGGTGCCTCCGATGATCCAAGTCCAGGCAGAAGCTGAGATTCCACCGGCAAAGGAATCAACCAAGACTCCCAACACGGCGAGAGCCATGGCAACGGCAGCCAGACGATTGGCCTCCCGCGCAGAACGTACTTTTGAGAGCCCCTTGATGCCAAGGGCTAGCAGCAGGACGGCGACCAGGTCGATCGCGTACTTAACAACGACAGCAGTGCTCATCAGCGGTTCTCCTTGCGAGCGGGCTTACGGCTGAACATGGCCAGCATTCGATCGGTGACCAAAAAGCCGCCAATCACATTGAAAAGAGCGAAACCGAGGGACACAGCACCCAAGGCCAATAAAGGTGTATTGCCGTCATTTCCCGCCTTGATGATCAAGGTGAGAGCCGCCAAGACCGTGATCCCTGAAATGGCGTTAGCGCCACTCATCAAAGGGGTATGCAAAGTGGGGGGCACTTTGCCAATCAGTTCAAGACCGAGAAGGCTGCCGAGCAGCAGGACCCAGAGAGCCTCACTTAAAAACGACATCAGTTGGTACCTCCAGGAGTAAGAACATCGCCACGGCGAATGCTGCCGTCATGGGCGATCAAACAACCAGCAATCAGCTCGTCTTCGGTGTCGAGCGTGAGCTGGCCGTCTTGAAGCGTGGGCTGCAGCAAAGCCAAAAGATTGCGGGCGTACAACGAACTGGCGTGATTCGGAACGCTGCAGGGAAGCTCATTCGCACCAATCAGCTTCACGCCTTTGCGGTTCACCGTTTGGGACGGCACGGTGTCGGCACAATTGCCACCTTGAGCCACGGCTAGATCCACCACCACCGATCCGGGGCGCATGCGATCGAGCATGTCTTCACTGATCAAGCGTGGGGCGCGCCGGCCCGGAACTTGGGCTGTGCAAATCGCCACATCAGCTTGGGCGAGCTGGTCGGACAGCTGTTGTCGCTGCGCGGCCAGAAATGCATCCGAGGCTTGTTTGGCGTAACCGCCTGATTCGGCTGGCTTGTCCTCCATCTCCGGAGGATCGATGAATCGGGCTCCAAGCGACTCCACCTGCTCTTTCACAGCGGGTCGAATGTCGCTCACGTAAACAACCGCACCCAAACGGCGAGCGGTGGCGACGGCCTGAAGTCCGGCAACACCAGCACCCAGCACCACAACCCTGGCGGGCTGCACGGTGCCGGCTGCGGTCATCAACATCGGGAAATAGCGATCCAAGGCCGCAGCACCGAGCAACACAGCCTTGTAACCAGCGATGTTGGCCTGGGATGAGAGCACATCAGCGGCCTGGGCACGACTGATACGAGGGAGAAGCTCAAGCGCCATGGCTGAGAGCCCACAAGCCTTCATCGCTTCCGATAGCTCGTGATTGCCATAGGGGGACAACATGCCCACCACGAGAGCCCCCCGTCGCAATCGAGCCAGGGATGTTGGGCTTGGGCTTTGCACACACAGCAAAACGTCTGCCTGACCCCAGGTTTGAGCGTCTCCTGGAGCAACCAAATCGGCTCCAGCACTGGCGTAAGCCTCGTCAAGGAAACCGGAGGACACTCCGGCACCACGCTCCACTGCAACGGAGCAGCCGAGGGCAATGAATTTTTTAAGGGTCTCGGGTGAAGCCGCTACACGGGTTTCAGCCGCTGCGCTTTCAATCGGGATAAGGAGTCTGGGCAAGTTCGTTGTGCCGCCACCCAGCTGAGATTACGAGGTCGTGGCTCCCGAAACGGATCTTTTCTGTAGAAGCTGACTTAAGGAAGGAGCTGTGGCTAATCAGAGGATTCTGTCTATAAGCACATGGGTCTCTCCGCAATCGAATGTCCCGATGGCGTTTGCCACAGCCATCACGGCGGGCATGCAGTGAATCGCCACACCATGGAAGAACTTCTTGCCGAACACGGCCGGGAATGGTGTGAGCGCCTCGCGGAACGGATCTACGAAATGTCCGTAGACACGTTCTCTCAATCGGTGATGCCCAGCCTGCACGCAGCGGGCTGGCAACGACGCCACCTGGATTGGGAATTCAAATTGCAAGACAAACAGTCCGACACAGAGGCCGAGCCGGATCGGACCCTGGTGGATGGAATGATCAACGCCACCGAAAGCTTCCTGCGCAGCAGTGAAGTGCACCGTCTATTTATTCAAGAGCTCGTCCAGGGAACCTTTGACGAAGCCTCCGATGATCATTTGCGCAGCAACGCCGTGCGACAGCTGATCGAAGGCGAAATTCTGGCCATGATCAAAGACCAAAAGACCGCCATGGTGGAGCGGGTGGTCGCCCAGCTCAGCAATGCCGCTGGCGGCGATGCGCAACGGGCCCAAACCGCTGCAGAAGCAGGCTTGATGGAAGTAGAGCGCTTGCTCTACAACCACAGCGAATCTCTTTAATCAGAAGATCGAGACGGGTCAGAACAACGGAAGGAGCTCCTGCTCAACCGCCTGCACCAGGGGCCATTGCCTCTGGTGCTGCAACCAACGCAGGCGCAGGATCAAGGGATCGATGTCGCATTCCAGCGGCCAACAATGTTCAAGCTGTTGGCGCTGATCAGGATTGGATCGGTAACGAGGACGGCTTTTGGCCATGGCGGCAGGGGGCCGGAAACCCCAAGAGCTGTTGGCTGGAAGCTAAGGGTGGCATCAACGGATGGAATGGTTAGAAAGACCTAACTTTCGCGGCTGACCGATCGCACGTCCTTCGTTTCAGCTCCCAGGAGACGGCTCGCGCAGCAGGATCCAACCCCGTCAGTGGCAACAGCAACTCGTTCAGCTGCTCCGCAGACGACTGGATCCGGAAGCAAGCCACGGACGCGATGTCCTGATCCATGCGGGACCTGGTGCGGGCAAGACCCTGGGGGCCTTGCTCGGATTCCAAGCCATGCAGCAAGAGGGAAAACTGAAGTGCTTTTTGGTGATGTGTCACCGCACCTCGATCCTCAGCCAATGGCGTTCATCAGCAGAACGGCTGGGGCTTCGCCTCGAAGACTGGAGTGAATCAAGCGCCCAGCTTCAATCCCAAAACATCCAATCTCAAAACATCCAAAACGCCGATGGTTGGATCGTCACCTATCAAGGGGCGGCGAGTCAGCTGCAGGGGCTCAAACAGGAGCTCGAGCTATGGGCGGGTGATGAACTGCTCGCCATTGCGGACGAAGCGCATCATCTAGGGGTGGACCCGGATGAACCCGATGGTCCCGTCTGGGGACGCACATTCCTAGAGCTCAGCAGCCAGGCGCGTCTGAGGCTGGGGCTCACAGGCACACCTTTTCGAGCCGACAATCTCGCCTTTTGTGCCGCGAGACGGATCCGTATCCAAGAAGGAGGGCAGCTGGTGGAACAGATCAGCCCTGACCTTTGCGTTGAACCCCGAGAGCTGATTGCAGCGGGCGATGTGCGACCACTGGAATTTCGCTTTCAAGACGGTTGGGTGGAGCACAGCCGTGAGGGGAAGCCTGATCGCGATGTCTCGCCACTCTCTGAGGAGGTGCGTGAAAGTTGGAGAGCACGCAATTTGCGCCGGGCGATCCGTTTATCCGACAGCAGCAGCATTGCTCAGCAACTTTTGATCAGAGCCAGGCGCAAGCTGGAGCAGGTGCGTGAACAGCACCCGGGCGCGGGTGGTCTTGTGATCGCCAAAGACATTGCTCACGCCCGCTCGATCAGCACCCTGCTGAGGGAACAGGGTGATCGGGTGGACCTGGTGCATTCACAAGACCCCGAAGCCGCTGTGCGACTCAGCAACTTTCAAGAGGGAGGTGCCGACTGGCTTGTGAGCATCGACATGTGCGCCGAAGGCTTCGACGCCCCCAGGTTGCGTGTTGTCGCCTATCTCACCACTGTTGTGACCCGCAGTCGCTTCGTGCAGGGCATCACCCGAGCCGTTCGGATGTGCAACAACAGGGCGGCTACAGAAACGGTGCCAAGAGACCCTTCCTATGTCTTTGCTCCAGCAGACCCCTTGCTGATGAGCTACGCGCGCAGTTGGTCGCTCTCAGAGCCCTATCGAATTCAAGCGCAACCGCAGGAGGTGGATGCCGATGACCCGCTGCAGTCCGGTGCATGGAGAGGTCCAAGCCTGCCCTTGGAGGCCGTTAACGATGGCGCCGGTGCCGTCATTCGACTCAGAACCCCCGAATTACCCAATTTTTTGCATCAATGAAAACTTCTCTGTAGAAAAAAAAATGCGACGTTGTGCGAAATCACACACGATGTTGGCTCTCCAACAGGCAATGTGGTCTCTATCTGGGAGTCAGTCATGGACGCAGCACTTGAACGACGAGTCAGTGTTGCCACCTGCTGGGCAACAACCAGAATCAATGCTCTGGACAGCGCTGAGCGCTATGAGGACAGCTACGCCCTGACCCAAGAATTCAGGGAATGGATCACATGTATCGGGGAAAGTCCGGAACTGTTCGCTGAATCTGTGCTGAGCGTGGGGAAAATTTCAAAGAACCAAAAAGGTCTTGACCTCGAGGAAGGGGCGGAAGACTCGGTCGAAATCTGAATAAATTATTAAATCTTGCTCTTACGACACATCTTTTTCCGGAAATTTCACGGCGCTTCGCAATAAAAACGGAGCGATCGCCAAGAGGTTCCGTTTAGATTCAACTCATACTCAATACGCATAAGCCATGGGCGTGAGCGAGAATTTAGTGATTGTTGGATCCGGCCCGGCTGGGTATACGGCAGCCATTTACGCGGCAAGAGCCAACCTCAATCCGCTGCTCATCACTGGGTTTCAGCGCGGAGGCATCCCCGGCGGTCAACTGATGACCACCACCCATGTTGAAAATTTCCCAGGCTTTCCTGATGGGGTCCTTGGCCCCGATCTGATGGATCTCATGAAGGCGCAAGCGGAGCGCTGGGGCACTCATCTGCTCGAAGCCGATGCTGACGTCATCGACCTGAGCCAACGTCCCTACACCATTCAGGCGGACGGCGAGACGATCCAAACCCAATCGATCATCATCGCCACTGGCGCGAGTGCCAACCGCCTGGGCTTGCCCAGCGAAGATCGCTTCTGGAGCCAGGGAATCAGTGCCTGCGCTATTTGCGATGGCGCAACTCCCCAGTTCCGCAATGAAGAGTTGGCGGTGGTTGGCGGTGGAGATTCCGCTTGTGAGGAAGCGGTGTATCTCACCAAATACGGCAGTCATGTGCACCTATTGGTGCGTTCGGAGCGCTTACGGGCTAGCGCCGCCATGGCTGATCGCGTTCAAGCCAATCCCCAAATCACGGTGCATTGGAACACCGAGGTGGTGGATGTGGAAGGAACGGACTGGATGAACGGCCTCCGCCTCCGCAATCGAGACAGCGGCCAGGAAGAAACACTGGCTGTACGTGGCATGTTTTATGCCATCGGTCACACGCCCAACACCGAGCTCTTGAAAGGCCAACTGGATTGCGATCCCCGCGGCTATCTCGTCACCCAACCCGGCAGACCCGAGACCTCCCTCGAGGGGGTGTTTGCAGCGGGTGACGTCGCTGATGCGGAATGGCGCCAAGGGATTACGGCTGCAGGCAGTGGTTGCCAAGCGGCGCTTGCCGCAGAGCGCTGGTTAAGCCACCACGACTTGGCCACCCTTGTTCGTCGTGAGCAAGTGGAACCGCAAAAAGCCACGGCACCGCAAGCCATCGAAGCAACAACAGAAGCCACCTATGACGCCGGCGCTGAATGGCAAAAAGGCAGTTATGCGCTGCGCAAGCTCTATCACGACAGCAACAAGCCCCTGCTCGTGATTTACAGCTCCCCAAGCTGCGGCCCCTGTCATGTGCTGAAGCCGCAACTCAAACGGGTGTTATCAGAGCTGAATGGACAGGCTCAAGGCGTTGAAATTGACATCGAAGCCGATCAGGAGATTGCCGAACAGGCAGGCGTTAACGGCACCCCAACGGTCCAACTGTTTTTTGACAAGTCGCTCCAGCAGCAATGGCGCGGGGTGAAACAGCGCAGTGAGTTCAAGGGGGCGATCGAGGCCCTTCTCAAGGGCCAATAAGCCAAAAACCGATGGGTTAACGGCGGCGTGGGCCACCAGGACGATTACCGCCTGGACGTCCACCCGGTGCGCCGGCGTTGCGCTCGCGGTAGGTAATCCGACCACGGGTCAGGTCATAGGGACTGATTTCCACCAAAACCTTGTCGCCTGCGAGCAGTTTGATGCGGAATTTCGTGAGCTTTCCGGCGGCACGGCACAGGCACTGGTGACCAGCGGGCTGCTCCAGGGTTACGAGGTAAAACCCGTTCCCCTGCTCTTTTTCAATCACACCCGAGGTCTCAATCATGCGCCAAGGTCAACGTCGTCATTGACACCAGTTTAGAAGGCCACCTCCAACGCATTTCCACCATTGCGCCGTCACTCTCTTTAGGGTCGACGCCCCTACTAACAGCCCTTTGATGCTCCCCCCGCTTTCCCTCGACCTGGGCCTGTTGCTTATTTCTATCGGCGCTGTGAATCTCTGGCGTAACCGTCAAAATGCGAATTAGCTTGTTGACAAGTTCTGCAGTGCTTCTGTGTCTGAATCAGCTCTGATTGCGTTCACATCCCTGGTTCAATCTGATTCTCAGCTGCGGGAACAGGTTCGCCAGGCACCTTCCCCGGCCCACGTGGTGAATCTTGCCTCCGAAAAAGGGCACGTTTTCAACCAAGCCACCCTGATGAAGATGCAAGCAGAGAAGACCAAGCACCTTCACGACGACCATCTCAACAACGCCTCCAGCTGGGGTGAAGCCCTTCTGCTCTGCTTTGGAGCGCACAACTGACCCTGCTGCTCCACAAGCCCTACGGGGTTCTGAGTCAGTTCACACCTGAACCTCAAAGTCGCTGGGGATGTCTCGCTGAGTGGGTCCCCATTCCCAATGTTTACGCTGCTGGGCGCCTCGATGCCGACAGCGAAGGCCTGTTGCTGCTCACCGATAACGGTCGGCTGCAGCAACGCCTCACCGATCCTCGCTTCGGCCATTGGCGGCAGTATTGGGTTCAAGTGGAGGGTTGCGCTACCGATCGCCAGCTGGATCAACTTCAGCGAGGAGTGATGATTCAAGGGCGCCTGACCCGTCCTGCCAAAGCAAGGCTGCTGGCGGAGCACGAGACACAGACAATCGGCGATCGCCAGCCGCCGATTCGCGAACGCCGCTCGATTCCAACCTGCTGGATTTGTCTTGAACTCCGCGAAGGACGCAACCGCCAAGTCAGGCGGATGACCGCAGCCGTGGGCCTCCCCACACTGCGGTTGATTCGTCATTCCATCGACTTGATGGATGGGGACAAACGTTTGAGCCTCGAAGGCCTCGATCCTGGGAAGTGGCGAGAGGTCACCCGCGCAGAAGATCAGCGCCTACAGCGACTGCTTAGCCGCTCGGCAACGCACCGGTGAGCGTGACCGCGCGAAATTCGATTCCCTCAACAACCCTCCAGGGCGTCTCAGAACGCTCTGCGTATTGCACCTGCTCAAGCCCTAGCGCTCGGAAATCCTCCAGAAACGCCTCCTCCAACCAGGCCCCGCTGATGCAGCCACTCCAAAGCTCGGCGTCCTGCTGAAGAGCCATCGGCACCGGGCGATCACAAACGATGTCGCTGATCGCAACGCGGCCGGCAGGGCGCAACACGCGCCGAATGTTCTGCAGCAACAGCTCGCGTGCCGAGGGATTCACCAGATTCAGCACGCAATTACTGAGCACCACATCCACGCTGGAATCAGCGACCAGGGGGTCTCCCTGAGCATTGGTGGCATCCAGCGCCTCAATGGCACCCTCGAGAAAGCAAACATTGGCGTAGCCAATTCGCTCTGCCACCACGGGTGCAGCAGAACGCGAGAGGGCCAACATGTCCGCATTTCGGTCCACACCAATCACGCGGCCTGTCGGCCCAACCACCTGCGAACAGATAAAGGCATTCTTGCCGCTTCCACTGCCGAGATCCAACACAGCATCTCCAGACCGCACCCAACGGGTGGGGTCCCCGCAGCCGTAATCCCTCTCCACCACCTCCTGGGGGATGGGCTTCAGCAAGGAGGGATCGAACGCCACTGGCGTGCAAAGGCAGGCCTCCTGTTCTGCTGCGGCAGCACCGTACCGGTCCTCGACCGCCTGGGTCTGATCCAGAGAAGACGGAGTGGGGCCGCAACAAGACGACATCGGCAACGGGGCGTACGTGCTCCCCATTCTGGACAGGACTGAGCCCGAAAGAGGCAGAGCCCCTAGCTCAGAACATCCTGAAGCTCACGAACGGTTTGCCATTGCCCGTAGTAGTAGTTGGCGCTGGCGCGGCGATCGATATCTTCAATGCCATCAAATGCGTCGAAGCCAACGCTTTGCCAAAGCTCATGGCCACAGGCACGGTTGAGCTCCGTTTCCGCTTCTCGGGCGAGATTGTCGAGCCGTCGCTGAAGATTTTTAACCTGGGCGACAGACATGACAACACTCCAAAAACGACTCGATCTTAGCGGGTAAATAGTACAAGCGCACTATGCATTGACTTAAAGTGCCTAGAAGGGCAGCTTTTTCTTGGCGTCCTTGTCCAGATCGGCCTCCATATCTCTGAGGCGCTTCAAAATCGTGTCGTAGTACTCACGGATATAGGCCTCCATCTGGGTGGTTTCGTTGGGATCAAGGCCAAAGGCGCGATAACTGGCCTCCATGGGGGCATCAAGGGAGCCACCGCCACCGGTCACTTCCGCAAAGGCAAGGCGCTCTGCCACGTTCACGGCTGGTTCAAAGAACGAACAAATGCTTTGCATCAGATTGAGCAAGGCCCCAGGAACGCGAAACACCCTTGCTGACCTTGAGCTCGCCAGCTCACAGAGTTGAATCACCTCTCCGGTGTTCCAGGCTTTAGGGCCTACCACCGGATAGGAACAGCGAATGGTTTCTGGATGATCCACGGCCGCTACCGCAAAACGCGCCATGTCTTGCGTGTTCATGTAGGCAATCGGGGTGGGACTTCCACTCACCCAGACCGTTTGGCTTTCCAAAATTGGAATGGCGAACTGACTGATCACACCCTGCATAAACGCTGCTCCCTGCAGGATTGTGTAATCAAGGTCTGACTCCTCCAGCAGTCTTTCGGTGCAGTGCTTGATGTCCATCAAAGGGACATTGCGATGCTTTGACGCACCCAAGAGGGAGAGGAACACAAACCGCTTCACATCGGCTTTTTCACAAGCCCTAAGCAGATTGAGCTTGCCTTCCCAATCGGTGACATAAATGCTGTTGGGATCCGTTGGCCGACTGGTGGCAGCATCGATTACCGCATCCATGCCATCGAGGGCGTAATCGAGGCTGGCTGGCTCGAGAAGATCACCTCGTGTGAGCTCGCACCCCCACTCCTGTAGGAAGGCCGCCTTTCGAGGTGAGCGCACTACGCAACGCACTTTGTGGCCAGCATCAATCGCTTGTTTTGCGATTTGACGACCAAGCGTTCCTGTCCCACCAACCACCAGAACTTGCATCGGGTCAGTCATTGCAAGCGAGGAGCCTAAAGGGCTCAAAGGCTTGCCGCGCCCTTCAGTCGCCTTGAAGTTTCAAAAGCAGGGCACCACCAGCGAGGCCCACGGGAATCAACACCCAGAACACGACAGCAATTCCGAAAATTTCCGAAGCCATGAAACGGGATTCACAATCAACATCTATTTAACGATCTTTCCCGCCGAATTCGGCGCATCTTCGTAACAAGATGCCGAGAGGCGCATTGGTTCGCACCTGCCCAGCCATCACTCCACTCACGCAGGCGCCATACCCGGAGGCCCGAAGAGCGGCAACCAAGGGCTCGATCGCCGGCGGACCTTTGAGCTGAAACCGTCGAGACAATTCAGCCGTTGACCAGCAACAGGCCGGTTGACCGGGATCCGCCAACAGCCCCTCCAACATCCGCCTGCTGCGAGGAGCAAGGGTCTGGTCTTGCCCGTCGCTTAACCCTGCGCTTACCCCTGCATTGAAGCCTGCGTCCAAGCGGTCACTGATCTCCAAGAGCCCGTTGATCGCGGAAACATTCTGAATCGGACCGATCCAGAGCGGACCACTCACCGCCCAGCGTCCGCAGCCATCCGTACAGGCGCAGGGCCTCCAACCCTGGAGGTCCAACATCGCTTGCACCGCTTGATCCCCGCAGCGCTCACAACGGGCGACGAAGCCCAGCTGCTGCTCCTCACCGGAACGGATGCGCTGGCGCATGCGCACCGCCACACGGAAGGTGCGGCCATCGCTGTAGCTGAACAAAGGTTCGAGGCCCCGTCCCAGCAGCCAAGCCTCACGGGCGACAGCAGCCAGTTGCAGACGCAGCGCCAGCTCCCAGCTCGATGGGTGAGCACGAGCGGCGGCACCAAACCGACGCACAGCGGCAAACCGGTCATGCCCCGTCGGAGAGCGACCGTCGGTGCTCGCAAGCAACAGCACGCCTCCAAACCGCATCGCCTGAAGCGTCGACTGCAGCAAAACATTTGGGCAGCCAAACGGATCGATATCGATCAGATCGAAGAAGCGGTGCTCCAAATAGGCCTCACGCAACAGCCGCTCCGCCGGCTGATGGATCTGGTTGAGCACAACCCCGTCGCAGGCATGCAACGGTTCGAGATTGGCAGCCAGCAGCGGCCCACGCTCTTGATCGGCGTCATTCACCCAAAGCTCCACAGGCTGATGGGACGCTCCTCGCGCCTCCAGTGCCCAGCGCAACGAACGGATCCCGCAGCCAGCCATGAGGTCAAGCCAGCGCAGGGGACGCTCTCTGGAGGCGCCCTCCAAGGTGGAAGCGGCTAACAACACGGAGAGGTCTCTCGCCGGTCTGGAGTCGGGGCGAAAGAAACCACTCCCGGGCCGCAATGTGGCCATCCCTTCGCGATAGTGAGCGTTCAACTCCGTCAGGCGTGTGCACGCAACCGCTCTCCAGCCTGCCTCCAACGGTGCCGAATGGGGCGAAAGCGCTGTTTGGACATGGAAGAGCTACCGCTGTCACTGGCGCGTGCTCGGAGATCCCCAAGCCCCGGCGATGGTTCTGCTGCATGGGTTTGGTGCCAGCAGCAGCCATTGGCGTCACAACGCGGCCCCGCTCTCGAGGGCTGGATATCGGGTTTATGGACTTGATTTGATCGGTTTCGGCCGCTCTGAACAACCGGGGCTTCATCCCCAGATCCGCTTGGACAACCGTCTTTGGGCGCGGCAGTTGGCAGCCTTTGTGGAACAGGTGGTTCAAAAACCTGCTGTCTTGGTGGGCAATTCCTTGGGAGGTCTCACCGCACTCACCACCGCGGCCTTTCGGCCTGAATTAACAACGGCAGTGGTTGCGGCGCCGCTGCCCGATCCCGCCCTGATCAAGCCGCTGCCACAGCGGCTGTCACCCCGCCGTCGCCGGCTACGGAATGCAGCGGTGCCGTTGCTCTGCCGCCTGCTCCCTCTCGAACTTCTCGTTCCCTTGATCAGCCGCACCTCGCTGCTGCGCATGGGGCTCCAAGGGGCTTATTCACGCTCCATTCGCTCCGATCGGGAATTGCATCAGCTGATTGCCCACCCAGCCCGTCGCCGGACCGCCGCACGCAGCCTGCGCGCCATGAGCGTTGGCATGGCCTTGCGTCCACGCGGAGCCACAGCACCAGCGTTGCTGGAGCGATTAGCCAAGCAGGATCAGCCCCTGCCCCTCCTGTTGCTTTGGGGCCGGCAGGACCGATTCGTGCCTTTGCTGATTGGCGAAAACCTTCAAAGACAGCATTCCTGGCTGAAGCTCTGCGTGCTCGACGGCAGTGGCCATTGCCCCCACGATGAAAGCCCCGAACACTTCCATCAAGAGCTTTTGCGCTGGCTGGACCTTAATTTAGGGAGAACAAGCGCGCTGGAAGCACAGCAACGGGCATGAAGCACACCCTGTCCGTCCTGGTGGAGGACGAATCCGGCGCACTGAGCCGCATCGCCGGCCTGTTCGCCAGACGTGGCTTCAACATCGACAGCTTGGCGGTGGGTCCTGCTGAAACGAACGGGCAATCGCGTCTCACCATGGTGGTGGAAGGCGATGAGCACACCCTTCAGCAAATGAGCAAGCAGCTCGACAAGTTGGTGAACGTGCTCCAAGTGCTCGACCTCTCGCAAATCCCTGCAGTGGAAAGGGAGCTGATGCTGATGAAGGTTGCCGCACCGGCAGAACAACGCAGCGGCATTCTTGAATTGGTGCAGGTCTTCCGCGCCAAAGTGGTGGATGTGGCCGATGACGCCCTCACCCTGGAAGTGGTGGGAGATCCGGGCAAATTGGTGGCCCTAGAACGCCTCATGGCTCCCTACGGCATCTTGGAAATCGCCCGAACCGGGAAGGTGGCCCTGGAACGGGCTTCAGGAGTGAACACCGAATTGCTGAAATCAGCCATCAGCGGAGCGCGTGTGCCCGCTTGATGGCTGATTTTCAAAGGCCTGGCGTCAGGAGCTTCGCCTTGAGCAATTTGTCGTCCTGTTGGATCGCATCGACGACATCCAAGCCATCGGTAACGCGACCAAAAACGGCATAGCGGCCATCCAGCTCAGGCAGCGGTCTTAAGGCGATATAGAACTGAGCGCTTGCCGAATCGGGAGACTGGGAGCGAGCCATGGCAAGCGATCCTCGTTCATGGCTCAGCTTGAGCTTTTGCAGATCGCTGGGATTGGTGCTCTGGCGGCTGTAGCGGGGCTCCTCTTCATTTTGATAAGAGAGCTCAAGGGGGATGAAGCGGGCTTGACCACTGTCTGGATCAATAAAACTTCCCTGGCCGTATTGAGACTTCAAGGTGCTGGCATCG
>WLWG01000320.1_pt1 | contig 50981 bp, 27 predicted proteins | sample 6712871 | NCBI WGS metagenome assembly WLWG01 (sample SAMN12718693, study PRJNA515312) | sponge metagenome | isolation source: marine sponge | host: Mycale hentscheli | place: New Zealand: South Island, Marlborough, Capsize Point | collected 2003-05-01 | reverse complement strand
TACAGAAAGAAAGACTTACTGTAAAAATATTTCACGACACTATTAAGAAGAATGTATTCATTCAAGGAGAGTGTGACACAATTACTGTAGAGAAAATAGTTGAGAGAAAGATCCCAATTAGATATTACGAAAAAACTCCACTTTGGAAAAAGATATTCAATTGGTTAATCATAGCAGCAATAGCTTATGGGTTATATAGACTGTTTTTATTTTTAAAAAAAAGATTACTATGAAAAAGTTTTTTAAAGAATTATTAAGTGATGAATCAGGTGTGTATTCATCAAAGAGATTAGGTGGTTTACTTTGTGTATTAGCACTTGTAGTATCACTAGTGGCTAATACCTTTACTCATGGAGATATAAGACCTGCAGAGTATCTTGTAGATGCTGTAGCTTTATTTGCATTTGGTGCATTAGGATTAACATCTATAGATAAATTATCAAGAATATTTAAAAAGAAATAACAATGGGGTAAGTGCAGTTTTAGTATATTTGACTTTCTTTTTAATATATGCTATACCCGCAATAATAAGATACCTATGGAAAAAATAATAACATGTCCTAATTGTAATACTGATTTTGATATGTCTATTAAACCACATAAAACAGAATCTAAATATTTATGGATATTAGATAATGGTCATGGTGGTGTTATAGACGGTGTTTATCAAACACAAGGTAAAAGATCTCCAGTATGGCCAGACGGTGAAGTTCTTTATGAAGGAGAATTTAATAGAGCAATAGTAGATAGATTAATGGTATTGTGTGAAGCTAATGGTATAGACGCAGTAAATTTAGTAGCTACTAGAAAAGATATCAGTTTGTCTGAAAGAGTACAAACTGCTAATAAATTAGCTAAGTCTTCTGACAAACCTTGTATATATGTAAGCATACATGCTAATGGCTTCAGTGACGAAGCAGCTCATGGATGGGAAGTATATACATCTCCTGGAGAAACTAAATCTGATGAAATAGCTACAATACTTTATGAAAAAGCAGATGAAGAATTTCCTGAAAGAGCAATGAGGCCATCAACAGTTGATGGGGATCCTGATAAAGAAGCAAATTTTTATGTTCTTATACATACTACTATGCCAGCTATATTATCAGAAAACTTTTTTATGACTAACTACAGAGAATGTCACGAAATACTTATGAGTGAGTCTGGCAGAGATAGAGTAGCTAAGATACATTTTCAAATGATACAACAATTAGAAAATGGCTAGATTAATAGATAATCAAAAACAAGAAGCTAAAATTAAAAGACCTTTAATTCACGCTAAATCAAAGACTTCTAATTTAAAAACGTCTAAGAACTATAAAAAGAAATATAGAGGACAAGGCAGATAAAAGTCGAAAATAAATCATATATTTGTTACTATGCTAACTTTAGAAGATCTTCAGGCACAAATAGATGAATCACTTGCGATTAACTCCATAGAATCTTCATATTCTTATGATTTCTACACAGATTTAATTAATGAACAAAGGTCCTTATGGCTAAGAAACGAATATAATAAAAATCGTCGAATAGATCCATATGTACTTCAGAATCTTAATTGTTTAGAATTAGAATTAGTTAATCCTATAGATTGCTGCATCACAGTGCCAGATGCATGTAAAGTTCTTAGAACTAAAAAGAAAATTCCTAACACAATAGAATTATACTTTAAAAAAGGTATAGCAGCTGTAGGACCTGCTGATATAACTAAACCTAGATTTGTTGTAATAGATTATTCTAGAGTACCTTTCATAGGTCACGGCAGAACTACTAGGACAGCTATTTATACATTCTTATATGATGAATATATGTATGTTATAAGCAGAGATCCTAATGTTAAAAACATTAAGTATATGACTTTGCGAGGAATATTTGAAGATCCTACTAGTTTACTTAATTACGTAGATTGTGCAGACGGAACTACATGTTGGTCTACTAGTAAACCATATCCAATTAATCAATGGTTATGGACATATATTAAGCCTATTATTTTACAACAGTTGATGCAAAAAAGCGCAGCACCGTTTGATGATATGAATGATGCACAAGATGCTAGGACTCAAGGTATGAGGCAAGCAGCTCCTGCACAACAACAACAACCTCAAAAATGATAAGAGGAGAAGGTAAAACAAAAGGCAATATAAAAAGAAATGAATTTTATAAGCATTATAAAGAAAACGCTAAAGAAGAAATAATTAGCAAATCTTTATACAGTGCTTTTGTAAAAGAATTACTTACTGTTTTTAGTAAGGCTATTGTAGAAACAGGCTTAGAACTAAAAATAAATAAAGTAGGTAAATTAAGAATAAGAAGTAAAAAATTAAACTTCTTTGATAAAAACGGTAATAGATCTAAAAGCTTAAAAGTAGATTGGAAAGCCACTTGGGATTTTTGGAAAGCTAAACATCCTAGTTTATCTAAAGAAGAAATAGTTAAGTTGAATGATAAAAAAGTTATTTATCATCAGAATGATCATAGTAGCGGTGAGTTTTATGAGCATTATTGGGATAAATTAACTAATGTTTTAAAGTATAAAAGTTTTTACGTCTTTAAACCCTCTAGGCAATATTCAAGATTAATTGCTAAAGTGGTTAAGGACCCAAACAGAAAAGTGTTTTATTATGGATGAAATAGAAGTATCAATGGATGATTCAAAAGGATCATCTACAGAAGTAGAGACAACAGTTAGAATTAATCGTAAAGAATTTGAAGGCGGTGGATATGAAGAAGTTCGTGTAGAAGAAGTCGACGGAGGTTTTATTAAAACTGTATGTACTCGTAAAAAAGTAGATGGAGAATGGGTTTATAAAGATGATAAGTCTGTAACAACAGAAGACCCTCTTAAAGATAATTCTTCAGAAGGAATTGCAGATAGATTAGAAAAAGTACTTAAAAATCTAGGATAATGTTTGCTGGCAAAACTGTTTCATATAAAGCAATTTTAGATAAAGTAATTAGAGACTTTGGATTTAATTACGATGTTCACGAAGAAGAAGGCGTAGAATGGTTGGCTGAATTTATGGCTCATACTAATGTGCCTATGACTTTAGAAAACAACATTGCTTATATTAAGATATGTGACGGTAGAGCAGAATTACCTTTTGACCTTCATAAAATAGGGCAAGTGTCTCATTTAACTTCTGTTAACAATATAGAAGAAGCTGAATGCGGCAAAGGACGTATGTTTCCCATGCGATGGGCAACAGATTATTTTCACAAAAGATATCACATAGATAGAAGAGATTACACTTCTGAATCAGACCAAACATATACTGTTGAAGGAGGGTTTATTTTCACATCTTTTAACAATGGTTTTATAGCTATGAGTTATAATGCTATTCCTACAGATGAACATGGATATCCCACAGTGCCTGCAGAACAACAATGGTTAGAAGCAGCATCACATTATATAGCATTAAAAATAGCTAAGAAATTGTGGATGCAAGGACATCTTCGTCCTGATGTATATCAAGTTATAGAAAGAGATAGAGACTGGTACTTTGCACAAGCAGTAAACCATGCTAAACAATGGAACGGGGTCGACGAAGCAGAAAGTATGCAAAATGCGACTCTCAGAACTATACCTGACGTACAGGCGCACGCGAGCTTTTTTGCTAATATGCAATTACCTGAACAACGTAATTTTAGACCTGTATCAGGAGCAAGATCTAATACTAATATATCAATAGTAAGCGCAGGCGCTAATCCAGCAACATCTTAAATTTAATTCATGGAAGGACATGTTAATACATATGGCGGATTAAACACAGACACGGCTTATGATAGTATTAAGCCTAACTTGTATATTGAAGCTTTAGATATTAGAATATCTACTACTACAGGAGAGTCTCAAGGAGCTTTTACAAATATAAAAGGAAATGAATTTTCTTTTAGTATTCCTAAATCAGGAACTTTTGACAATAATCCTCCAAATCCTCCTGTTGATTGGGGACTTGCAGTTGTAGGTACTCCTGAAGTTATTGGTTACGGAACAATTAGAGAGACTATTGTTTTATTTGTAGCAGATGATTCGGGAAATAATGGTTGGATATATACAGTAAAGTATGATCCTGCTAGTAAACAATTAGTTGACTTTTCATTAATTTATTATTCAGATAAATTAAATTTTAAAAAACAGTGGCCTATAGAAGCATTAGGTCGTTATGAAAATGCAGCTGTTCAAAAAATCTATTGGACAGATTACAATAATTTTTTTAGAGTTATAAATATAGTAGAACCTACATTAGCTACTACTGAAGTAGGGTTACTAGATTCTTTTCCTGATGTAGAATTTACTCAGCCTATATTATCTAGTATAATAGGAGGAGGTGCTTTGTTTACAGGAATGTACCAAATAGCTTATAGACTTATAAGTTTTGATGGAAAAGAAACAATAGTTTCTCCTCCAAGTAATATGATTCATATAGTAACGTCTTCCGAATATGATAATATAGCATCATATGTAGGAGAACCTGAAAAAGTACAATCAAATAAAACTATTGTAATATCATTAGATACTACTGAATATTTTAACGCAGGTCTTCCTAAATTTGAACAAATAGAATTTTTTGCACTTTATTATGAAAACGATTCAGCTACTCCTGTAGCTTCTTCTATTGAACTTTTAAATATTACTGGTAATTCTATAGAGTTTGAATATAATGGAGATGAAAACTCAATCTTCGATATAGAACTTTTTGAATTTACTCGTAAAAACATAGCCTTTAAAACTTTTAAATCATTAGCTCAAAAGGATAATTATTTAGTAGGAGCTAATATAAAATCTTCTACAATTAGTGTAGAAGAATTATTAGAACCTGGAGATAGTTTTAAAACATTTACTCCTAGATATAATACAAGTCAGAATTTACTTTCTGGAACTAATTTAGAAAGAGCTTTTAATGAAGATTTTAATCAAGACAAACATTGGGATACTGATTGGCATAAAAATAAACAATATAAATATCAAAAAGATGGAGCAACTTTGGGAGGAGGGGATCCTACTTCTAGCATTATTAGTAACATATCTTATAGTTTTCATTTAGAACGTACAACTCTTGATACAGATAGTCAGTCTGATTTTAATCAAATATTTAGTAGTTCAGCGGGTTATGGATATGATTGGGATTATAATCATGATTTAGATGATGGGTATAATGAAAGACCTAATCCTAGTTATTCTGACCCTAGTTCTCCTTTTATTTCAGGTTTACTTAGAGGGTATAAAAGAGGAGAAACTTATAGATTTGGTATTATATTTTACACTAAAAAAGGAGAAGCTACTTATGTAGAATATATTGGAGACATTAAATTTCCAGACATATCTGAAGAAGATGCAGCTAATAATTTAAGTAATAGTAAATATTTTCCTATTGCTGTTACAACAGGATATCTAGGAGGATTTGATCCAAATACTTTTGGTACTATAGGAATGTCTTTAGGAATTAAGTTTAAAATAGATTTTAGTACTTGTCCTAGTTTATTAGAAAATATAGAAAGCTATCAAATAGTAAGAGTTCCTAGAAAATCTGGAGATAAAAGAAGAGTTGCTCAAGGAATGTTAGTTGCTTTGCATAATGCCCCTGTAGGAAATAATGCTCCTAATGATTTTGACTTTAGAATAGAAGGAAGCGATAATATTGTTCATCAACATAATTATTATACAGCTTTTCCTACTCCTCCTGTAGGAGTAGATCGTTTTACATATGATAGTTTTAGTAAATTTGTAGATCAACAAAATCCATTGTGTGCTATAAACCCTGGAAGTTCACAAAGTATTATAAAAGGACAACATGTTTCTTTTTATAGTCCTGAAGTATCTAATAGGGATGATGCTGTTATAGATGCTTTAACTAATCAGGCAAATGCTCCTGCATATTTAATGACAGGAAATTATTCTTTTAGAAGAAATACTGCTTCAGCAAATGGTACGCCTCCAGATTTATCTGAATCTAAAAAAGAAACTGCTGTAAGTACTGTGATAGCTCCTTTAGGTTCTGCTCCAAATCAAATAGTTGATATTACTCAAAAATTAACAACAACTCAGCCTGTTTCATTTAATAGTTTTGAAAACTGCAAAACAATATTAAATACTTCTTATTTTGATATGCGAGACAGCACTAATGTTTTTATTGATACTAAAATAGCTAGTTGGGGAGTTCCTCAAGAAGGAAATAATGGTAATGTTTATTGGAATAGTCCTACAAATCCTAATCCTCCTACTCTACCTGTTTATACTGGAGTCGGGTTAAAAAATGATGATCCTGTTTACATGAGAAATTATTATGCATTTCCTGGCGGAGTTGGTGGAGATGATTTAAATGATCCAATTACTGGAGCTAATTTTTCAACTGTAGCAAGAGCAGGTAGTAATATCTCTTCATTAACAGGTTATTTTGAAAAGGACCCTCTCAATCCTACGACTACTTATATTCCAGGAACTAGTCAGTCTTTATTTGATTTTTTCCATATTGAAGGTAATTGTAACGTTGCTGCAGATATAGTTGATGCTGGATATACACATAAAAGAATAAATTCTGAAAGACTTAATTCAATAGCACCACTAGCACCTTATAACAACAAAGCAATTCCTTTAGTAGATATCATTATTCCTAGATTAACTGCTTATGGAGGAAATACTCAAAATGCTTTAGAAAATAATGAGTTTATTTGTGCTTCTCCCATTATTGATAAAGCAGAAACTAATCCTATAGTTTATGGAGGAGATATATTTATTACTATGTTTCATTTTTCAAAAAGCATGGTAGAGTTTAATGGAGATCTTAATGATAAATATACAGCCCCTTTTACTAATAGTATAATAATGCCTGTAGAAAGTACTGTTAATAATAGTCTTAGTTTTGGAGCAAATACTACTACGAATGTAAAGTTTAAATACAGTAATGGAAATGATGAAGATGAAAATGAATATTATCGACAAGAAGATAATAACACTTTTTCTGATTTTGCTAAGTTTGAACCAGGAGCTGATAGATATAATTTATTTAGTTATAATCAAGTTTATTCTAGAATAAATAAAGATGTATTATTTTTTATAAAACCTCAATCAATTCAGGATTTATCATTAACAAATGATGTTAGATCTTATTTATCTTCTATAAAAGTAAATGGAGAATCTATTGATTCTTGGACAAGATTTGCTCTTAATGATTTTCATGATGTAGATGACCACGGTCCTATCAATAAAATAATAAATTTTAAAGATAACGTTTTATTTTTACAAGATCAAGCAACAGGAGTCTATGCTATTAATAGAGAAGCTATTACAACAACTGATGACGGAGTTCCTACAGAGTTAGGAACTGCCAAAGGATGGGGCAAGCACCAATATTATTCTACTGAAATAGGGTCTATTCATCAATGGGCAGTAGCAGCTACTAATAATGCTGTTTATTTCTTTGATGCTATTCATAGAAAAATATATCAATTAGGTCAGGGAAAACAAGGCATGAGTACAAATCCTTTATCAGAATTAAAAGGTATGCATGCTTATTTACAAGAATTACCCAAAGATGTATTTACTAAAAAGTTTCCTACTGCTACAATAAATAATCCTGGAGGAGATAATCCTATTTTAAGAGTTGGAGCTCATATTGGAGTAGATGAAATAAATGATGAAGTAATTTTTACTTTTTTGTCTAAGAATGAAGGAGAAAAAGGAATTTATAAAAGTCTTGTATTCGACGAATTAGTTAATCAATTTTCTACAGAGTTATCTTGTAAGCCTCAAATATGGATTAATAACGCAGATATTTTATTGAGTACTGATGATGTTGACTCAGACTTACAAAGTGTATATACTCATAATATAGGAAACTGGGGAGAATTTTATGGGAATGTAAAAACTTCTATGATAAAACTAGTTATTAATCCTAAAGCAGATATAAACAAAGTTCTTAGATTTTTAGAGTTTAATAGTATAGTTAGAGGAGATGATAAAATTATAGACAGAACGCAAACTATTACATCTTTTAGGATAGAAACAGAAACACAAGATTCTGGTGAAATTGTTTATTCTCCTGATAGAATAAAAAGACGTTTCGATAAATGGAGAATTAAACTTCCTAGAGACAAAGATTCTAGAGGACGTTTTAGGTCTACACATTTTTTATTAACTTTAAGATTCAACAATGATAATAATAAAGAATTAATCATGAATAAATTAATTTCTTATTATAATCCACAAATATTTTAAATGCCTGATAAAAAGCCACCATATAATACTTCTGGTCCTAGAGTTTCTACTGAAGAAAGTCAAGAGGAAAAGGATGCTATGAATGCTATGATGAAAGCAAAATTAGCGTATGAATATATGCACGGTAATCCTGCAGCTAAAAGAATGGTTGCTCCTACAGATAATCCATATAATTTTGGTGATGGTTATTTAGGAACTCATTATATGGGTAGTTATAATTTTGAAGATAAATTAGGAAAAGAAAGGTATTATGCCATTCCTAATATACAAGATGTAGATGGTATTTTAGAAATGACAGGTCCTAGAGCAAATGAAGAAATAGAATTTGAAAGACCAGAAGATGCTGAATACTTTGCTGAAAACTATAAACGTATATCTCCTGCTTTAAAAAAAAATGGAGGAGCAATGGCTCCTATTATTCCTACTTATTATAAATCTAAAGGAACTCCTATCTATAGAGATACTACTGATGCACCTCCTAGAATTTTTGAAGGAGGAGGGCGTATGACTAGAGAACAACTTATAAAATATATTGACGAAAATCCTAACGCTATAGTACAAGAAGTTAACTTACCAGAAACTACAGTATATGGATCTTCAGAAAGTAAAAAATTACAAGGAAATCTTCGTCAAAAATTAGATCAATTAAAGAGAGCTACTATAAAATATTATAATGATAGAGGTTTTGGAAAATTGTTTTTAAAACAAGATCCTACTAGTGAAATAGGAGCAATGCAGCAAAATGTAAATGCATATAAAGAAAATTTAAAAGATGAAAAAAATAGATATGTTAAAGCAGAAGCTGCTTTAAAAAATCTTAAAAAATATATGCCTAAATATTGGGGAGATTCAAAATTAAAAGATGTCTTTAGTACGGCAGGTTATAATAATTTAAGAAAACTTTATAAAGACGGTGACATTAGTAAAGATACTTTTATGAGTTTTTATAATAATTTTGCAAAAGAATATGACCCATTTATGGCTCAAGGAAAAGGGCCTAATAAAGATTATGATGCTGCTGAAGCAAGAAGAGTATGGGGAAAATCTGAAGATTGGAAAGATTTTACAAACATGGTAAATAAATTTGCTATGGCTGCTCCTATGATAGGAGCTGCAGGAGCGTTATCAGGTCCTATTAATGCAGGGTTAGCTTCTACTGCTAGAGGAGTAGGAGCTGGTTGGGGAAGTTTAAGTCAACCATTTATTGGAAGTACAAATGCTTTAGGAATGTATTCAGGAGCTCTTCCTAGTTTACAATACTTAACTCCTAGTTTAGCATTAGAAGGATATGGTGCTTATTATTTAGGAGATCAGTTATCAGATGAAAATTCTAGGATGAGACAATCTTGGAAAAATGTTGCAGAAGATGCTAATTTAGGTACAATTGATGAGGCAGTTGGCGCAACTGCTTTGCCTTTTTTAGGAGCAAGTGGTACTATATTAAAAACAGCAGGAACAGTTATTCCTAAAGTTGTAGGTGCGGGAAAAGCTATAGCTAATATTCCTCAAGTAAGAACTTTAGGAACAGGACTAAAAGAAGTTGGTCTTAAACCTAGTCGATGGAGCGAATTACTAAAACAAAAAAGTGTTTATAGATTTCAAAAACCACACACTAAAAATCTTACTTCTAACGTAAAAGCAAATCCAAAAGTAGATGTCACAAAAGGAAAATGGTATCAGGATAAAAGTAATCCTGAATTTAACCTTTATAGTGATCCTACAATAAATCCTAATTTTAGAAGATTTACTGGAACAGAAGCATCTTTAAAACCATATAGTTTAAAGAACATTCAGAAAAGAGCGCAAGCTGGTCAAAAAATTACTGATGCTGAAAAAGTAGCAGTAGAAAGAAGTATTGGCGGTGTTAAAGATCCAGAAATGGCAAATTATATAAATGAGATAAAATTAAACTTTGGAGAAAATAGAGCTAACCAAATATCAGAACTTGTAAAAAGTCCTAATAATTATTGGGATTCTAAATTATTTAAAGGAGATCAATTTAATAGATTTTTATTAAGAACCGCTCCTGTAAATAAATCAGAATATTTATTACCTAATAAATTTGCATTTGACCCTATTAGAAAAACTACTGAATTGCAGAATGCAACTGCAGCAGATAAATTTAATTATTTTAAAAATATAGGAGGTGAGTATAAAGTAGGTGCACTTCAAGTAGAATCTACGATAGCTCCTAAAGTAGCTGAATTAGCTTCTCCTGCAGGAAAAATAAGTAAAACAGCAAAAGTAATAAAAGCAGGTCAAGAAGAAAATGAGAATTACGAATAAGAAAATAAAAACTCAGAATTATAAAAATTTAAATTATGTATATTAACGTAGACGATCCTCCTAAATTAACAGATTTATCTAAAACTAATAGATTAAATGTAATTTACAATGAAGTAGTTAATCATATAGCAAAGTTAAAAGCTTCTGGCAGAATTCCTGAAGGAATGGATTTAAATGCAGAAGGAATTACTTCTCAAATTATTCTTGAAAGCGGTTGGGGAGGATCAAGCCTTACAAAAAGAACAAATAATTTTGGAGGGCTTACTGCGGGTAAGGCTTGGACAGGGCCAATAGAAACTGTAGAAAATGATCCTATGACAGGAAAAACATATAATTACAGAGTATTTAAAACTCCTCTTGAAGGCATTCAAGCTCAAGTAGAATTTTATTTACCTGATGTTAATCCAAGATATGCTAAAGCAGGAGTATTAACTGCTAAAACTGCTGACGAACATTTTGCTAGAGTTAAAGCTGCAGGATATGCAGAAGCTCCAAATTATGTTTCTGATTTATCTTCTTTTGTTAGAAGCACAATTAGGCCTAGATTAAAACGTGGAGGAGACGAAGAAGAACTTGCTAACTGGTATTCTTCACAAGAAAGTTATAATCAAAATGAAGAATTAACTAAAGGATTACAAGCAGATGCTGTAAAAGAGTTAAATAAAGTAAATGAGTTAGAAATACAGCAAATGGACAATGCTGATCAAGCTTTTTTAGAATATCAATCAAGAGCTGAAAATCAACCTACTCCTAAAGCTGTTACTAAAAATAATACTTTACAAGAAGTTCCTGAATTAGATGAAAATACTCTAAGTATTTTAAATCTTACAGAAAGTAATGGCCAAATGATAAATCCTGATATTGCTAATATTCAAGGAGCACAAACTCAAATTTTTTCTGAAGAAACAGAAAAACAAAATGCACAAATAGCGGCACAACAAATGAAAAAAGAAAATCAATTGCAAGAAATAATGAATGCATCTATTATGGAAGATAACAATCCTTCTTTTGGACAAGGAATGTTATTTGGGGTTGATAGAAGAGCAGGAGGATATATTAACCGTTTTAATAATGGAGGAGTTATGTATCCTAGATATTTTAATCCTGGAGGTCCGTTAGACGGAATTGATCCTAAAAATCCAATTAAATTTAATGTAGACGGAGAGACAGGAAATTTAAAAATATACGATCCCAATACTAATTCTTTTAACGTTACTAATGTTCCGTATAAAGGAGATACTACAGGTATGATGAGTCATATAGGAGAACAATTTATGGGAACAGATAATACTTCTAAAGAAGCTGTATATGGCCAATTAAAAATGGCTCAAGATTTTTATAACATGGAAAATAAAAGGGCTGAATTAGCACAAAAACAAATAGCAGAAAGAACAGACGCTTTAGTGGGGCAAAAAAATGAAGAATGGTTGCCTAGTAATGTAGTAAATTTTTTAAAAACTGGTAATAATGGCGGTCAATTTGCAGGCTGTATGGCAGGATCATCAGGTTGCTTAGAACCTACTCGCGAACAAGCAAGTGATGAAAATTATGTAAACCAAACTACTATTCCTTATTTTGTAGAATCAAAAGAAGATAGAACTACTAATCAAATTCTACCTTTTAAAAATAATACTGCTCCTGATGGATTTAGAGAAACATATAAAAATACAGATTTTAGGCCAAATATATTTCCAACTGCTAGAGTAATAAATCCTAATTTTGGAAAAGTAAATGAAGTAACAGGTAAAACAGATAATAGAACACATATTACTAAAAAGTCTTCTAGAGGAAATACTAGAGGAACATCAACACAAGAGGCAGGAGCAGAGCTTCCTACTATTACAGGAAGCGCTACTTATATGGGTCAATTTCCAAAATTAGGAATGAGTGCTGTTGATGTAGGAGAACCTATAATAGCAGGAGATAGATGGATGATTGGAGGTAGAAATGCAGATAATACTATAAAAAGATCAGCAGCAAATAACGAGCAACATAATAAAGGAGTAGGCACACTTAAAGAAGAAAATATTATTTATAATGGAACTTTTGACGAAAACGGTAATTGGATAGAGGATAAAAATGATATTGTAGGGAAAGACTTAATATATAATACAGGAGAAATAGGAGGCAGTCTTTCTTGGGCAAAAAACTTTGAAAAAGGTGAGGTAGATAGTACCTCAAATATGGACGGTTCGCAAAGTTTAGTTACTAGGTATGGAGGAGACAGTCCATATTATAATTATTTTAAGCAAGGTGTATATAACAATTATGGATTTGACGAGGCTTCTGCTTCAAACTTTATAAAAAATTATGAGCAATCAAACGTACCTGTAGCTAAATTGCCTGTTATAAAACCTGGACTTTTAGAAAATAAAAGTTCTGGTAATATTATTAAAGGAGAAGGATATCCTAATACAAGAAAAGGTAGAAAGCAAAAAGAACGTAGTGATGCATATATGAAATGGTATATGTCTCAAATGCGAAAAAAATAAGTTAACTTTATAAAAAAGTATAAAAATGAAAAAAGGTATTAACAACAAAGGATTTAAAGCACTTCCCTCAAGTGTTCAAAATAATATTTTATCTAACATGAAATATGGCGGAAAAAAGTACGCAGCTGGAGGAGCTATGCCTATGGAACAACTTACTGAATTTAATGAAGGGGGTCGTCATGAAGAAAATGGTTTAGGAGGTATTCCACAAGGAATGAATCCTGAAGGGCAAATGAATTTAGTAGAAGAGGGAGAAACTAAATTTGATGCTGAAAATTATATTTATTCTGATTCATTAAAAGTAGATAAAGAATTATCAGAAGCTTTTAACCTTAATCCTAAAATGGTAGGTAAAACTTTTGCAGATGCTAGTAAAATGGCAGGTCGTAAAAAATCTAAAAGAGAAGGAGATGCTATAGAAGAAGCGGCTAATAATGCAGATTTAGAAAATCTTATGCAAGCACAAGAAGCTTTCAAACAAGCACGAATAGAAGAAAAGCTACAAGAAATAGCTGAGTTAGATCCTAACGCTCTTCCTGCTTTAATGGGACAAGGACAGCCTCAAGGTGATCCAGCTATGGGAGGCCAAATGCAAGAAGCTCCTATGAATGAGCAAGCTATGATGGAACAACAAATGATGGCTGAACAACAAGGAGGCGGAGGACAACCATCTCCTGAAGAAATGGCTATGATGGAGCAACAGCAAAATCAAATGATGGGTCAGCAAGAAGGTATGATGAGAGCAGGAGGTAAACTTCCTAAAGAAGTTTTAAAAGCTAGAGCACAATCTCACATGTCTCCTGCACAAGCAAATGCTTATGTAAAAAATTATGATAATGGGGGTGATTTAAACAAAATATTAGGAGACGATGACTTAAATAATGATTTAATTAATAAAGCTAACATAACTAATACTGATTTTCAATTCTTAAAAAATACACCATTCAACCCATATGCGCCATTAGATGATCCTTGGAAAGAAAAAAGACGGCAGATAGAACATAATGGAGGCTATACTGATCGCGAATTAGATAGGCTAATGAGTTATGCAGCAGGTGGTTTTATGGGAGCTAATGCAGGTATGATGACTCCAGGTCCTTGTGGAACTCCTGGAAATCCTCCTTGTCCAGGGACAAAAGCAGAAGTTGCTAAAATTACTATGGATAGAATGGAAGATAGAGCTACACAAGACCAAAGTGCTAGTACTATAGGAAGTTTGGCTTTTAGTCCTCATTTATCTTATGACGAAGAAGAAGGTTTTGAAGAAAATAGAGTTTTACAAGATCTTCGTAAAAATATGTTAAGTACATATGGAGCATCTGCTACTGATAGTGATCCTGCTTATGGTAGTGGAACAGGAATTGGAGAATTTCCTGGTAAAGAACGTACAGGAAAATTTAAAGAATTTGTAGGAAAAGTAAAAGATGATTTCGTAGACAAACGAGAAAATATAAAAGCTTTTAGACAAAAACCAAATACAGCAGGTCGTAGATATACAAAAGTAAATAGAGGTCTTAATCTACTTAGAGCAAAAGATGATAGAATAAGAAATACTGGTAATCAATATTTTGCTGTAAAACATCCTAGAGCAACAGAAGATGCAGAAGGAAATAATCTTAGAGCTTTAAGTAATCTTTACTTAGGAGTAAAAGATAAGAGTAAATTTGTAGGCAGATTTGGTGAAGGAAAAATAGGACAAAGTGGTCCTAGATTTAGAAGAAATGAATTTGGAGGCAACTTAATGCAGTCTGGACAAGAAGCTGGAATAAATCCTATGCAAGGAATGAATCAGGCTTTTAATATGGGAGGTGTGTTAGACGGAGGTCTTCAAGGACAAGGTATTGATGTTATGCAAGGTTTAGGTTCTCAAATGCGTAGAGGAGGAAAGATGTGTTACGGATGTGGAGGTGCTATGCACAACTACGGAGGCCGTTTAAACGGAATGAACCAAATGGCAACAGGTGGTGAAATAATATCAGGTATAGGATCAGGTTTATACGGAGTAGGAGAAGGTCTTTTAGATACTTTAACTTTTGGTTTAACAGATGAACTTACAGATAGAGGGTATGAAGCTTTACAAGAAATAGGCCCAATGAAAGGAGAAGATAATGTTGGAGATGCTATTAGAGGAGGAGCAAATGTTGCAGGAGCTGCAACAGGAGCAGTTCTTACTGGAGGCGCTGCTACAGGTTCTGCAGTAGCTCAAGGATCTAAAGGAACTGGAGATATGCTTGGAGCTATTGGAGAAGAAACAGGAAATGAAACTTTAGGTAAAATAGGTAAAGGAGTTGAAGGTGCAGGACAAGTTGCAGGAATGTTTATAGGAGGCGGTGGCGCAGGTTCTGCTGCAGGTAAAGCTGCTGGAAGCGCAGGCAGTGTTGCTGCAGGTGCAGGTGCAGGTACGCTAGGAGCAGGAGCAAATATTGCTGATGCAGCTTCCAAAGCTGCTGATGCCGCTAAAGTTGCTAAGTTTGCTAAAGTAGGAGAAATAGCAAGTAACAAAGGCGTACAAGCAGGAGTTAATATGGCAAGTACTGCAATAGGATCTTCTGAAGAAAAAGCAGAAGCAGAAAGATTAGCAGAAGAAGAAAGAATGCGAATAGAACGAGAAATGATGATGACTAACGATCCTACTTCTCCTTATTATAATGCAACAATAGCTAGATACGGAAAAAAACTTTATGGAAAAGGCGGAGGTCTTTGGGCTAACATACAAGCTAAGAAAGAAAGAATGGGAAGTAACTATCGTCCTGCAAAACCAGGAGATAAAGATTACCCAACTAACAAAGCAATAAAAGCTGCTCAAAATGCTATGGGAGGTCGTTTATATTATCCAGGAGGATATTTATTCGGTTCTGCAGGAGAAGTTCCTGAACAAACTAATACAGACAATGAGTTTAATAATATGTACCCAGATATATCTGAAGCATTAAAAGAGAGCATACCTCAAAAAATAGCTATGTACGCTCCTATTGCTAAAAATTTATACGATGCTACATTAGCTAAATCAGATGACTATACTCCTGATTTTGTTCCTGCAGAATTTGTGCAATTAGATCCTGCACAAGCAATACAGCAAGCAAAACAAAGTAATGCTGGAATTATAAATGCTGCTAGAGCTAAAGGATTTAATAACCCTTCTGTTATGTTAGCGCTTAATCAACAATTACAAGGAACTGTAGCTAATGTTCAGGCTCAATATGATCAAGTTAATGCTAAGTTAAAACAAGCTAAACTAGATAAAGATAATGCTCAAAAAACAGAACTTTCTAAAATAAAAGAAGAATTAGCAATGAGATTAAAAGAAGCTAAAAATTTAGCTGCTAATGAAGCTCTTAAACAAGGTAAACAAATTGCAGAAAATAAAACTGCAAATAAGCTTGCCGCTTTATATGCTACAATGGGAGCTCCTGACATGGGTAAAAACTTTATGGGAACTAAAAAAATGACAAAAGCTCAACTTGATAGAGCTATTAAAAAATTAGAAGAAGAAAGGAAAAAATTATAAAATAATTAATTATGGCTATTACACCTTTATCTACTCCTCTTAAAACAGAATATAAACCATTAGGTTTAGAAGCATTTGCGCAACCTCTATCTCAAATGCAGGCTAAGTTTGATGTGGCTAAAAGTCAAATAGAAGACGCAGATTATAAAATAAATAGATTAAATTGGGCTACAGGTGAAGAAGAAAAAGCTAAACAGTTAGCAACAAATTACAATCAACAAGCTACTGAATTAGCAAGTAAACTTCTTAGGTCAGGTAATTATAGAGAAGCAAGTTCTGCGTTAAAAAAAATAAACAAAAGTTATAATAACGATCCCCATATACAAGCACTTCAATCTAATGCAGCAGGATATAAAGCTGTAATAGAAGAAATGGATAAAGCCGTTGCAGCAAAAGAAATGACTCCTGAATATAGAAAAATGCAAATTCAAAAAATACAAGCAGGTTTTCCAGGAACTAATTTTGACCCTAAAACAGGAGAGTATAATAAAATAAATGCTTCTTCTGCTATGAAAAATATTGCTATAGAGGACAAAATTATGAAAAAAGCAGAAAAATTATCTGCTGCTTCTGCAGAACAACAAGATTTTATGTTGGGAAAAGAAATTACTAGAAAATTAAGGGATCAAAGTGGGAATTTAGCTTTTGAAGATATAGTAGCTCATTTAAGACAAAGTTCTGAGTTTAAAGAATATTCTAAAGAAAAAGCAGAATTAGAATTTTTTACGCAAAATCAAGCAGCAATGCAAAGTGAAAATCCTTTTGCATTAGCTGATGAACAAATTGGATTGCAAGTAGGGCAAATAGATGGAATATTAGAACAATACGCACAAAATCCAGAAGCAGCTGAAAGAGATAAAGAAGAAGTAGAAAAATTATTAAATACTAAAAAAGAACTATTATTTTTAGAAGAAAATAAAACTCAAGACCCACAATCTTATTTTAATACTGCTGAAGATATTTATGTGGCTAATCATGATTATATAAGAGGAGCAGGAACAACAGCTGCAGATATTTATGACTACCAAAAAATAGATATAGATGATGCTTCTAATTCTTCTACTAAAAAGAAAATAGAAAAAGCAGAAGAAATTGGTGCTTTTTCTACAGAACTTTCGGGCACTAAAGGAGGAATGACAGTAAGCTCAGGGTCAGATAGTATTGGTGCGAAAAGTATAAAAGAAAAAGTAGGAATGACAAAAGCTGAAGCAGAATTAGGACCTGCTTTTTCTAAAATAGATTCTGATATTAATAATAAAAACGCAGCAAAAAAAGGAGCATTTGTTTATACAGGAGCTACTATAAAAAATAATTTTGCAAAAACAATTTTATTTGTAGACGGTATAGATAAATACAATAAATCTATAGAAGATAATAAAAATATTATTGAAGAAAAATTAATAACACTTAACAAAGAAACTGATCCTGCGGAAAAAAGAAAACTTGAAGGAGAAATAAAAGCTTTAGAAACTCAAAATTTAAAGTCAGTAGAATTAAGAGAAGCTGACTTAAAAGACTTTAATTCTTTATTAACACTTCAAGGCCCTTTTAATAGAGAATTAAAAAATAATGTTAGTTCTGAAAAAGACAGATTAGCTATACAAGATGTATATGATTTTTATAAAAATGATCCAGTAGGTTATTTGAAAAAAATGAATGAATTATCTTTAAAATATGCTAATGATAAAAAAGTTCTTAAAAAAATTAAAAAAGCTCAAATAACTGAAAAAGAAGGAACAAATGTTGCGTACAATATAACTAGTGATAGTACTCCTTTTACTAAAGAGCAAATGGAAGAATATGCTAAAAATTATAATAGTACTTGGGAAATGTTAAAAGCAGCTTTAATGGGTCCTGTTAAATATGGAAAAACTTTACAAAATAATAAATCACAAGAACAAAAAAGGAAAGAATTAGAAGTTTTTAATGCAGGTGCTGGTACTAACATTACTATGCATGAGATGGAAGATTATAGGAGATATATAAATAATGAACATAAACTTCCTGAAAATGTAGAGGGTATTACTGTCCAAGGAACTAGGGCTAGAGATAGTTATGCAGCAGGTAATAAATTTGAATCAACAGGGGCAGTAACTTATCCTGCAAGAAGTGAAAGTATAATTAAAAATGCACAAAAAGTAGGAAAAGCTGTAGAAGCTTATACTGCTAATTATAATAATTACCAAGAAGAATTAATTTCTAATGAAAATAATCCATATAAACTAGCTTCAGACATATTACTAACAGGTTATGAAAGAGCTCATACTATAGAAAATGATAGGATAGTTTTAACTAATAATATAGTTATCGATGACCACATCAAAAAAGCTTCTAAATCTGCAGAAGATTTTATCAATAATACACAAAATAATTTAGCAAACTATGTAGTTGAGTATAATCCTTCAACTAAAGAATTAGGGGCAAGTACAATAAATACAAACTTTTTTAAACCAAATTTATATGATACTAAAACTATGAGAGCAGTTGCTGTTATAGGGGATCAAACAATCTATGCTATAAATAGAAAAAAAGACAAGGATCTTAGTTCAAGTATGGTTTCAGCAGCTTTTTCAGGCCAAGATAAAAAAGAAAGTGAAATAGGAGAAGGAGAGGGTCTTATAGAACAAAACAAAGAAACAATAAAATCAATAAAAAATAATAATAAAGATATAATATATATTTCTGATAAAACAAGTAATAGTAATATTATGAATGAGGCTCGATTAACTGAAATTGAGTTATTACAAGATTTAATAGATGCTCCTGAATTTGATCAAGGATCTGAATTAATACAAGCTCAAAACACTTCTTTAAATAATTTAGCTAATATAGAATTACTAGATATAAATAAAAAACAAGAGTATGTTACTTTTTCTTCAAACATTTTAGAAAATTTAAAAGAAGGAGTTGCTTCTAGATTTGTAATGCCTCCTTCAGTAGTCAGTACTGCTTCCGAATCTTATTTTTTAGAAGATAAAGTAAATGGTAAATCAATACCTGTTAATCCAGGAGATAAAGTTTATAATACTATAATTTATGAAACAGATAATTCTGGAAAACTTTCTTACAGATTACTAAGAAAAGTTTTAAGAGATAAAGTAGGAAGTGATGGAAAACAAATATTAGATGAAATATTAGTAGAACAAGATGTTATGCCTCTTAAACAATTACCTGTTGAATTTGTAAAACATTCTATTAGATTTGGAGTAGGTGAAAGTAGTTTTAATTTAACAGATGGAAAAAATCAAATTTTTAATACAGAATTAGGTCATAGATAAATACTAAAAAAATGGGAAAAACAAATTCTAATGTAGACCCTAATACAGAACCTACAGAATCTTGGAGAGAAAAAACAGTTGATCCTAAAGAAGTAAAAGGTATTGATACTTCTTCAGGAGAAGATTATTCTATTGATTCAGAATATTCTGATAAATCTACTCAACTAGGAGATTTAAGAGAAGCTGATTATTATACTCCAGGCCAAAGTGCTATTTCTAAAATTTCTGGAACAAAAGTTGATATAGGGGCAGCAAGTAACAACTTAACAGTAAGCGCTGCAGCAGCAGCTCAATTTACTCCTGTAGATATAGCAAAAGGAATTAGAGATCCTAATGAAAGAGCTCGTTATATTGCAGAGCAAGGTTCTAAGATGACAAATCTTATGGACGGTTTAGTTGGGATTAAGTTTGATGATGAAATAGCAGATTATGCAAAATATCGTCAAAATCAATATGATAATAAAGTTTCTAAATTTTTAGATGACTTAGATGAAAACCAGGGATTTTGGAAGGAACTAGGTAATTTTGGAGGAAAACTTTTAGGGAGAACAGCTACTGCTGTATCAGGAATTATTCCTGCAGTTTATGGAATAGGATCCGCTATTATAAATATGGATGGAAAAAAGCTTTATGACAATGGTGCATATGATGCTTGGGAATCTATGGATAAAAGCTTAGATGAATATTTTGTAGTTTACGGAGGAGACAGCTATACTTCTGGAGAAGAAAAAAATGTATTTGCAAGATTTATGGATAATCCTATGAAATCTTTAGCAGATGATTTTGCTCCTACTATTGCTTTTGTAGCAGGAGCAGTAGGAACTAGTTATATTACAGGAGGAGTAGGAGCACTGCAAGCAAGTAAAGGAATAAGTTATATAAACGGATTATCAAAAGCTTCTGCTAAAACTAATTTAGTTTTTAAAAACGGAGTTAAATGGGCAAGAGGTATAAAGAATTTTGAAGATGTAGCTGAGTATTCTAATTTTGTAAATAAGTATTCTAAAGGGCTAGGAACAATAAACCAAATGGTTTTATCAGCTTCTTATGAATCAGCATTAATAGCAAGAGATACTAAAAACTCAACATCACTTAATTCTAAAATAAATTATATAAAAGATACTCCTGAATTAGCTAAAGAATATGATGCTCTAGTACGTAAGCATATGGATGAGTTTGGTAATATGGACAAAACTCAAGAAGAGTTAGTAGAAGAAGTTTCTAAAAAAATTCCAAAACGTCTTCTTAGACAAATGGAATACGCTTCTAAACAAGCAGGTAATTTAGCATTTTTTACGAATGTACCTTTAGTAGGTGCTTCTAACTTAATTCAATTTTCTAAAGCATTTAATAGTAGTTATAAAGCAGGACAAAGTTTAATTAGCAAATCTTCTATAAATCCTTTAAAAGGAGTTGTTAAAACAGCAGAAGGTAAGCTGGCTACTGCTGCATCACAAGCAAATAAATTTAAAAAAATATTAGGTTATACTGGGATAGTATTAAAACCTGGTTTAACAGAAGCTTTTGAAGAATTTTCTCAAGGAGTTATAGAAAAAGGATATTCTGATTACTATGCTTTAGAGTTTAAAGATGGAGCTATCAGAGATACTAAAGATTTTTTAAAATCTATAGGATCACAAGCTAGTCTTTATGCGAATTCAGTTGAAGGGTTTGATTCAGTTGCTCTTGGATTTTTAATGGGTATTGTAGGATTGCCTTTAGGAATAAAAAGAGATTCTGAAACAGGTAAAACTAAAGTTGGTTTTGGATTTACAGGGGGAGTCAAAGAATCTATTGAAGAATTTAGAGAAGAATTAAGAAAAACTAATAGTGCAGTCGAACATTATAATAAAGATAATTTTAATGAAGTAGTAAAAAACAATCTTAATGCTGCTATTAAACAAATTCAAATTCAAAAAGATTTAGATAAATACGCAGAAGAAGAAAATATATTTGATTATAAAAATGCAGAGTTTCAATCTATATATAATTTTATAGAAAATAGAATTAAAAATGAAATAGGAGAAACTGTTTTTCAAGATATAGATGCTTTAGAAGGAATGTCTTTAGAACAATTTAACGAAGAGTTTGCTTTTAAGGAAGATGCTATGCAGTTTACAGAAAAAACTAAAAAGCAAGCTATTGAATCTATGCGATCTACAGCAGAAAGCATAGTAAAAGCTCACGAAGATGTTAATAATGTTTTAAACTATAAAAGAGGTTTTATAGATAATATTTTTAAAACAGACTTTGATGGGCTTAGTAATAAAGATCAATTTCTTACAGAATCTCTTACTGATCAAATGAAGTTTTTATATGCTTCAGGATTAAATATTAAAAAACGAGAAGAAGAACTTACTAAAAGAATGAGTGATTTAACTAAAGGAAAACTTAATGTTTCTGAATTAGGAGTTAAATTACGTAGTAAAGTAGAAGTTAAAAAAGACGGAAAAACACAAAAGAAAGAAGATACTTCTGGCTTATTGTCTCAAGAAATAGCTGGTGTAGATGAAGAAACAGGGAAAGCTACTTTTGCTGATCAAGTAGCTGAACTTAAAAAAATGATTAAGGATCAAATTAAATTTGACCGAGAAACAGAAATAGAATACAATAAAAATTCTGTAGAAATAAATCAAATAGTTGAAGATGTAGTTAAGCTTAGAGACATGGAATCTAAGACTTGGGAAATATATAAAACTTTATTTACTCCTAAAGGAGCTAAAAAGTTTGCTGAAATAAAATCTCAATTAGTTCTTTATAAAGCAATAGAACTACAAAAACTACAAGCTGAACAACAAAAAGAAGAATTAGTTAATAAAAAATCTAGTGAAGGCGCTTCTAAAGTTGCTGCTAATGCTACTAGTACTAATAATGAATATATTGTAGAAGAGCAATTACAAAAAGATTTACAAAAAGTTGATAGAGTTTATCAAGAAGAGAAGCAAAAATTATTAAAAAATAAAAATCAAACTGAGGCAGATACTGCAAATTTTGCTATAAAAGTTTTTGAAAATATATCACCTCTTCTTTTTGCTAAAATAAAAGAAATAGCTAATAATTCAGAAGAATACACTACTGTATTTTCTGACGAAATAATAGATGTTATACAAGGAAACGCAGATCCTGCAACTATAGAAAATGATCGTATTACTACTATTAAAATTTTAAATCAACTTATTAAAGCAAACAAAGAAGCTAATAATAAACCAATAGTAACTTTAGATTATGCTAATGAGGAAGATAATAAACCTTTTGTTAATAGTGTAACACCTACTCCTGGAAGCACTAAAGAAAATCATGATACTAATACACATTTATCTTTAATAGAAAGACTTAAACAAAAAGTTAAAAAACAACAAGAAGAAAATTATGTAGATGAGGGAACTACTTCTAGCGACAATACTACTATATTAATGTATTCTGATAAGATAGGCCAAACAGGACTTATTCCTGATGGTGACGGAGGATACATAGCTGTTAATAAAGATATGCCTATTACTGAAGCGAGTAATAAAAAAGTTAATGATGGTACTTTTTTAAGTAACGAAGAATTAAAAAATAATAATGTTCGAGCTACTTTTAAACTTGTAGAAGATAGCCCTTACATAAAAAAACTAAAAGCAGAAAATAACTATAACGAAACTACTGCTCCCATAGATGTTTATTATGGTGATACTTTTATAGGAAGACTTCCTGGATCTAGTAAAACAAGTACTCCAGAACAATTAAGAAATTTAAGAAAAGCTTTGTTTAAACAACTAACAGCTGACGAAGCTGTTAGTCAAGAAGCCCCAGGTGTCTACACAGGATATCAATCTACTGCTCAGACTAAAACAGAAACTACTAAAGATCCTATTACAGAAGAAGAAGTTATGGCTATGGAACTTCCTAGAACTTTATTTGCAGACAGAATTGATAGAATTAAAGAAGTAATTAGTGGTAAAAGAAATGCAAAGTTTAGTGGACAAGATGGAAACATGATTGTTATACCTGTACTTAATACTGGTAATGAAAAGGATAGCAGAGGTAGGTTTATGGATAATGGTTCAGGAGTTTATTTAACAAAAGAAGAAAATTCAGAACTTAAAAAGATAGAAGCAAAATTTAAAATGAAATTTATTACTTCTAGTCAAAGGCTTGATGCAAAAAATAAACTTGCAGAAAAAATTTTTAAAAGAGCTTTAGAAACATATGATATAATAGAAGATGCTCCTATATTACCAATAAAAGAAAGACTTGAAGCTTTTAAAACTAAAACAGAAACTAAAGAAACTACTACACAAGAAACAGAAAATATAAAAAAAGAACGAGAGGCCTTAGATAAACAATATGCAAAAAATTCTCAAATAGCGATTGATGATAAAGTTGTTGATGAATATTCAAAAATAGAAACAGGTTATAAAGAAGAATCTTTAGAAAAACTTTCACCTAGAACCCTAAAAGAAGCTCTTAAAGACTTAGAATCTTTTTTAGAAAAAACTTTTGGATGGACAGATGTTAACGTTTTTTATAATGTTAAGACTATTAAAAAAGGATCTGTAGAAACTACAGTAAATGAATTTACAATTCAAGCAGTAGATGAAAAATCATTAGGACAAGCAGAATTTACATTACGAGGAGGTAGGTCAGAGGCAACTCTAGAAGGAAAAGTTATTGAAAGTTTTAACCTTCCTTTAAATAAAATTATTGATGCTAAGTATAATATAGAACAACAAAATTTACTATATATACAAGCATCTGAAAAAATTCTTGATGCTGCTGTAAAAGAAAAAATATTAACAAAATCAGGAGAAACATATTCTTGGGGTCAAACTAAATTAGGAGAAACTAAAGAAGGTGTTATTGAACTACTTAAAGATAATCCAGAGCTTGCTAAAGAACTAAATGATAAATTAAAAAAATCACAACTTACTACAATAATTCCTGAAGTTAATCAACAAGAATTAGACGAGACTGGTTATACTCAATTTTTAGATGCAGACGGAGAAGTAGTTGAAATGACTAAAGACATAGAATCTGCACCAGAAACAGAAGTAGAACAGACTGCTAGAGAAAAAGTAATAGAAGAAAATTTTGAAAACATTATAAAAGCACTTACTGCTAATCCTATTATGCAGGGAGATGAGTTTATAGGAGAAAAGAAATGTTAATTAAAATCCTTAAATTTGATAAAATTTAATCAATGGCTTGTGAATATTGGTATGACGGTAAATTCAGAACAGAAGAAGATTTTAAATCTATTTTAGAAAATGGATTAATAGATCAGTTAATATCTGAAGGTAAAGTTGATTTAAAAAACTTTGAGCTAAATAAAAGTTTAGTTAAAAATAAAAATGCACAAAAGTCTCCAATTACATTAAGAATTACAAGACATGTTCAAAGAAATTTAAATATAGATTCTAGAGAAGGAAACGAAAAGAATTATCAAAATCCTTTAAATGTTTTTGGCAAAGATATGAAGCTAGTCGTAAGAGTAGGTGATTCTTTATATGCAGGAAAAAACAAATTAGTTCAAAAAGAAATTAATGATAAATTAAATCTAGATGGAGCAGGAGAACTAAGTATTAAATCTTTTGAAATAGGTAAAGTATATGCTTTAGTAGAATCTAGTTATGGCCTTTATCCAGTACAGCTTTTTAATAATAAAATAAAAGACACTAATATTAGTGGCGAAGTTTTTAATGCTTTAGGTATTTTAGCTAAAGCAATAGAAGAAAAAGATTCTGAAAATTATTTAAAAACAAGAAAGTTTTTAGAAAAAAAACTATATAGAACAACTGTTAAATATGATAACGGTCAATATATTATAACTAAACTAGAAGGAACTGACGAAGAAACCGTTAACACATTTGATACTAAAGAAAAAGCTAATGAGTTTTTAGGAAATCAATTATATAGAGTAGATTCTTTAGATATTAATAGAAAAGGTTACAACGAAACTTTAGCAAATGACGGAGCAATTGTAACAGATACTTTTTTAGATAATGGTAATATTTTTCATTCTAGCTCTTTTCAATTAGAAGCTTATACTACTGGAAATGATACTAAAAAGAATCAAGAATTTTTTGCACAAGAAGATGGTAGTGGTAAAATCAGTGTTGTAAATATAGCAGAGTTAGAAGCTAAGTATGAAAAAAACAAAGAAGCCTCTACTACTAACAAATCAGGAGAAACTGAAGCAGAACTTTTTGGCAAAGATGCTGATCAATTACAACTACTTGAAAAAATTAATCAGATAGCAAATCCTGCTACTAGGACAAAGCTATTATCTGTTTTAAAAAATAATAGTTTTATACGACCTTCTGATAGCAAAGGCAATGAAGTTGCTGAAGGATCTGATAATCATACTCATTATGTAAATACTAAAACAAAAAAAGTTCTCACAAGAACTACTAGTTATATTTCTGAAAAAGAAATGACAGAGGAGGATAGAAAAAATCCTGCTGTTGTTTCAGCACTTACTGTTGGTAGTAAAGTAGATGTTTTAGTTAGAGACTTTTTTGCAGGAACTTTAAAAGAAGAATACGATGTTGCTAGTAAAGAAGTTGTAGCAGGTTTAGTAAAGCAATTAGAAGCTATTAAAGCAGTTATGGACAAAAGAGGAGAAACAGTTATTCCTCAAGATATAGTTCTTTATAATGACGAAATTGGTGTAGCAGGTACAGTAGATTTATTAACTTTTGACAAAGAAGGTACTATAAGAATTTATGATGTTAAGACTTCAAAATATAATGAATTTATAAAAAATCAATATGGAGAAGTTCCTTATGATTCTAAAATAGTATTTGAAAAAACAGGCGAAAGAAAAAAAGACGGAAGTCTTAAATTTAAAATAGTTGAAGGTGCTACTCAGGATAGTAAAAGAGAAAAACATCAGAAGCAATTGTCTATGTATAGAATGTTGCTTAATAATACCCATGGCCTTCTTGCAGATACTTTAGCAGTAATGCCTATTAAAGTAAATTACACAGTTCCTAGTGCTTCTACAACTGAGTTAACTTTACAAAAAGGGGTAGACGTAAAGCCTTTAGATACTATAAAAGAAGCTACTCTTACTAAGCCAGTAGAAACTATTGCAGAACAATCTACTGAAGAAGCTGCTGAAATATTAGCAGGATTTGAGCAAGGAGAACAAACAGAAACTGAAAACGAAGTTACTACTAAAGGGGATCAAGGTAATAATGAAGAAAATAAAAATATTCTTAAAAATCTTTTAGGCAATTCTACTGGAGAATCTACAAAAACTGATGAAGATGAAGATATTAACAATATAGATCCTAGTTTAAGACTTAGAGAAAAGAAAAGTAAAGTTATTCCTAATAACGGAATGAGTAAAGAAAGAGAGTTAGAAGTACTTCAACAAATATTAGGAAGTGCTTATAAAAGACAATCTGGTAAAAAAGGTACTGTAAGAGTATTTAAAGACTTTGAAACTCTTAAACATTATCTACCTGCTAAAACTTACGCAATGCTTTTAGAGGCGCGTAAAAACGGTCAAGAGCTTTATGGTTTGTTTACAGCAGCAGCTGTACTTATTCAACAAAATGCTCCTGTAGGAGTTGCTTTTCACGAAGCATTCCATGTTATATTTAATTTAGCTCTTCCTGTAGAAGAAAGAGTACGAATACTTAATGAAGCTTATATTAAATACAAAGAAGATTTACCTGCTACTATAGTAAAAAATAAAAAAGGATTTGTAGTTTCTGCTAAACTTCCTACTTATTTAGAAATAGAAGAATATTTAGCAGATAAATATATGGAGTACGTAAACTCTGACGGAGAGCTCATTAAATCAGCAGATGTTAAAGCTGCTGAAGCAGAGCAAAAAAAGAAAGATATTCTAGCAGGTAGGGATATAACATTAAAAGGAAGTATAAAAGAATTTTTTAATGCTTTTTCTAAAATGTCTAAAGTATTTTATTCTACTCAAAAAGTAATTAATATAGATAATTTATTTGAAGATATTACTGTAGGAGAATATAGTAAAAAAGTACAGTTTAGAAATACTGCATTAGACGCAAGTGTTAGGCAAATGTCTGATAATTCAGGTAAAGTAACTAATCCTGATAGAAAATACGTAAATAAAGAAGCAGAACGTCAAGGATTTGTTGCATTAAATCATATAATAAATAAACAATTAAATCTTGCTAGACAAGAAACTAATTCTAAAGGAGAGCTAACTTATTCTAAAGATTTAGATGATAAAGGTCTTATTAGTAAAATAGGAGTACATTCTTTTATTAGTAGAGTAGTACATGATTTAGCAGTTACTTTAGTAGCTTACCAAACAAAAGCAGATAATGCTACTGGTGCTAAAACTAGAGAATACAATCAATATATAGCTAATAATTATCAAAAGCTTTTTAATATTTTAACTAATAACGGAACAGCTGTTAACACTAATTCTAAAACAGGACTAATAGAGTTTATTAAATCTACTGATTTATTAGAAAGATTTATTACAAGTTTGCAAAAAAGAGGATTGTATATAGATTATAGTAATGGTACACGTAGTAAAGAATCTACTTTAGATGTGTTAGAAAACGATAATGTATTAGAAGATGATGCAATAAACAATTTAGAAAACGGAGAAGAAACTTCTGATGGAGTTGCTATGAGAAATCATATTGAAGTTGATCCTAGAGAAAGTATAAGTCAAAGACTTAAAACATTTTTTGCTCAAATTCCTAAATTAGATTCTGCTTTTCAACCTCAAAAAAATTCTTTTGGAGTACAAGAATTTGAAGACCCTGCACAAGTTTTTAAATTTTTAATTTCTAAAGTTTCCAATAGTTATACTATGGAATCTATGATGGAAAAATTACAAGGATTAAACAAACCTTATATAGCAGATATTTTAGATGCTTTAGAAGAAGATCCTATTTTGCAAACTCATTTCTGGGTATCTATAGGCTCTAGAAATTATGCTACATATAAAACTGTTTATGAAAAGAATGGTTCGTACCAAGTAATTAGTTCTAACAGAAAAGATGTAAATAATATAGTTAGTGAAAATTTAATATCTAATTTTTTAGACCCAGCTAATCCTTTATTTGTAGGCAAAAATATTCAAGAATTAAATCAAGAAGAAGTAAAAATATTTAAAGAAGGTATTGAAACAGCGATTAAAGAAGTTCAACTTATAAAAAAATTAGAAGGCGATGAAGCACTACCTTTTAATAAACCTGATGCAGATTTAGATCAAATAAGGGCTGTTGCCGAAGTAATTGAAACTCTTTCTAAACTGCTTGCTAAGTATAAAATTAGTATATCAGAAGATGAATTATTATTAATACTAAATCCTCCTGCTGAATTAAAAGATTATACAGGATCTTTAAATAATTTTTACACTACAGAACAAACTGATAATAAAAAAACAAAGCCAGGATTATTAAATGTTCTTAAAAATATTGTAAAAGAATTAGAAGAAGGTAAAAACTCATTTACATCTCTTACTCCAATAGGAGCAGATACTTTAGGTAAAGGAGCTAGAAAAGCTACTTCATTAGTAGAAACATTAGGTAGAGCTATCATTCCTGCTATGCAAACAGAAGTAGTAGCATCCTTTAGAAATGTAAATAATAAAACTGCATATAACTTAATTGCTTCTGGTCATTTAAATAAAATGATTACTGAGTTACAAGATCCAGATGCGCTTCAAGATTATTTAGAAAAAAGAAAAGAAGATTCTCTATTAGCTAACCTTCCTTATATAGAAGATTTGCAAGACCCAGATGACAATCTAATGGATACAATAGAAACAGTTATTTTAGATGGTCTTAGTCGACAAGGAAAAAATAAATCTGTACAATATTCTAAAATGTCTGATATAGAATTAGAAGCTACTAGTATGGGGATGTTTCTTAATAACGTAAATAATAAAGAAGGTTATTACAAATTAGGTATACCTTCAGATTCTCCTACATTAGGTTATGTAAAAGGAAAAAAATATAGTACGGAAGAAATACAAAATAAATTATTAAAAACTGCTGAAGCTGAGATAAAAAGAATTCAGGTAATTAAAAATTTACCTAAAAACTCTTCTTTAAGACTAATTCCTAATTATATAGAGAGAGGTCAAAAGTTTCAATTGTTAAGTTTTTTAAATGGTAAAGTAGATACTTCTAAACCTTTTGTAGAAATTCAAGATGCTATTTTAGAAGAAATTAAAAACTTTACTGATAGCAGTAATCCAAATGGATTGATAGGTATTACTATTAAGAAATACTTACAAGCAGGTGTTATATCAGAAATTAAAAAAGATGGATCAATTGTATTTGCTAAAGGAGCTATAGATAAATCTTTTAAAAATGATACAGAGCGAAAAGCATTTTTTGAAAATTATATATTAAATACTTTTTATCACAGTACTCAGCTAAATACAATTTTTGCAGGGGATCCTAGTTTTTATAAAGGTGCTGAAAATCATCAAAAACGTTTTAAACAAATTATGAGTCCTGGTACTTATACAACAGGTACAGGAACTTTTAATGCTGTTATACTTAATGATAGTATTATACCTACTACTCAAATGCAATTTGAGCAGATACAAAAAACTGTGAACAACTCTGATATTTCTCAATCTGAAAAAGATGAGATTTTAGGAATATGGAGAGATACTTTAGAAAGTAAAAAAGAAACAGGTAATAATGAATCTGATGGTGGTACATATGTTTCTTTGTCTAGACGTAAAAAAATGCTACAGCAATTAGGACGTTGGGACAGTAGTTATGATGCAGCTTTTAAAAGATTAGAAGCAGGTACAGAAACTATCGAAGATTTAAATCTTATTAACGATCCTTTTAAACCTGAAAAACCTTTTATGTTTACTAAACAATTTGTAGACGGTGTAGAAATACCTATGCAAATTAAAAACTCAGAAACTGTTTTAACAAAATCATTTGCTCTTGCAGAGCAATTTAATGAGAAAACAGGTAAACAAGAATATAAATACCCTGAATTAGCTGCCGTTTATTTAGATATGAATGGGGGAAAAGATTTAAACGGTAAAACTTATGAAGCTAAGTATGATACTGCTATATTTGAATCTGCCGTAAAAGTAGGTGCACTAGGAAATAAAATTGACAAAGATGGTAAAGTAAGATTTTCTCAATATGTACAACAAGCTGATGGGTCTTATCAATTAGAAGAAGGCTTTACTGTTATTCCTTTAAAAGAAGAAGATTATAGATTACAGCAAGAAACTCCTCCTCATTATTTAGATGATAGATCTAACTTTGGTACTCAGTTAAGAAACTTAATTATAGCAGATTTAGATTTAGAAGGAACTTATAATATAGAAGGGTATAGCAAGCCTATTTCAGGAGCTGAAGTAGTTCGTCTTTTTCAAGAACTTGTAGAAGAAGATTTAAAAGAGTCGTATTTTTCTACAGAAAAAGAATTCTTAGATGCTGATGAAAATATTAATTGGGACAGACTTTTACCTATACTTAGAAAAGAAGCATTAAACAGAGAAATGGGCCAAGAGATTTTAGATGCTATTACTTCTGCAGAAAAAACTTTAGGAGACACTGATAATTTAAGCAGTCCAACAGTTCTTCCTTTATTTCACCCATCTATTAAATATAAAATGTTTGCTTTAATGAATTCTATTTTTAAAAATAGAGTTACTAAACAAAAAATTAAAGGTGGGCAGTTAGTAAACACTCCTTCTTATGGTGTTTCTAAGGATTTAAAAATGAAAGTAAAAGACGGCAGAATTGTATATGAAGCTTTATTGCCGTGGACATCTAGAGAATTTTTTCCTACAAATGAAAAAGGAGAAGTAAGTATAGAATTTATTAGAGAGCATGCTCCAGAGCTTCTAGAACTAGTAGCTAACAGGGTTCCTACTGAAGATAAATATTCTATGTTTTCTATAGAAGTAGTAGGATTTACTCCACAATCTATGGGTGGTACTATTATACTTCCGCCACAAGTAACGACAGTAGCGGGGCTTGACTTTGATATTGATAAATTATTCTTTATGCAGAGAGCATATAGAATGCAGGGTAAAATTCCTAAAGTAATAAAATATATAAATGAAATTACTGAAGACAATGTAGATCAAATAGCTAACAATTTATTTAGTTCTCATAAATCTTTAAAATCATTTTTAGAACAATCTGAATTAGACAATGAACTTGCTCAAGAAATTTTAACAAGAAGAGAAGAATTAATTTTAGCTGAAGCAAATAACAGAGCAGGTAAAAAAGAAATTAAAAAAACTCCTAAATTTTTAGACTTAACAGAAAAAATAGACGGTCTTAAATTACAGCTTCAATCGACAAATTTAAAAGAAGCTAAAAGAAAAAGTATTCAAAGTGAAATTAGTGAAGCAATATCAGAATTACAAGAAGATTTTGTTCCTTTTAATGACGCTGTAGAAGAAAATAATAAATTAAAAGAAAATGTTATAGATGTTTTAAAAGCAGAACTTAGAAAAGGAAACGTTAATCCAGTTATGTTTAATGGTAAAGCTGCTAGAGACAATGCAAAGATTAGTATTATAGAAGGCATTCTTAGAGATCCTAAAACTGCTACTAGTATACTGCATCCTGGTAACTTCGATTCATTAAAAGAACAAGCAGCTTTTATAAGATTAGCTAAAGAGGGCAAGATAGAAGAAGCAGAGAAATTATTAAAAGAACAAAAAGGAAAAGAATTAATAGAAAAATCAAAAGAAACAGATCCACAAGATTTTAATATTAATTATCCTTCTACTCAATTAGAATTATTTAGACGTAATATGGATGGTTCTGACCTTATTGGTATTATGGCAAATCATAATGTGCACCATGCTAAAGCTATGCATGCAAATGTAGTATTGCATAAAGAAATTTATATAGATAAAGTAGCGTATCAAAAACTAGATAATAAAACTAATGTTAATGGTGAAAGAATATCTAGACTCTTAGCAACTAACTTAGCAGCAGTTGTAGATAATGCTAATGATCCTGTAGCAAACTTCTTAAATATGAACACTTATACTGCTGATACTATAGCGTTCTTAACTCGTTTAGGAGTGCCTCAAAATTATATTTACTTATTTATAAACCAACCTGCTATACTAGAGCTTACTAGATTGCATTTTAATGAACAAGGTTCTTTAAGTAAGGAAAAAATAGTTAGTTCTATAATGAGAAAATGGGGATCAATACTTTCTGAAAAATATGAAGCAGCAGGTATTAAGCCACAAGATCGAAAAGATTATGCTAATAGGATAGGAACTACTTCAAGAACTCTTAGAAAAACTATAGATGGAGGAAAAGACTTAGATTATTATGTGGCTCAGATGAATGTTTTAAATAAGTTTGATATCTATCAACAATACGGACAAGAGCTAGGCGACGGAGTACAAGCGGCTAGAGTAGATACTGTAGGTATGGGACCAACAGATGCTAACAACTATATGCAAATTGCCAAAATTCAAAAACTAAAAGATAGAGAATTAGGTAAAGATGGTAATGCTCCTACTGCTAAAATCTTAGGATTAAAAGATATAGTACTAGGTAGTCCAGGAATTACTCAGACTATGATACCTGCATTTACTAAATATTCTTTATTATTTCCTACAAGTATTTTAAATAAAATATTTCCATCTATCGGAGCCGTTAAGGTTCAAGAAGGAACTTCTGATTTTTCTTTACAATATTCTGTACTAGGAAAGTTAAAAAATAAAATGGCTGAACTCACTCCTACAGGGAGCCTTACAGAAAAAGAAGCTAATCTTATAGATAATCGTTTTATAGATTTTATTTCTTCAGGTTTTGATTTCTTTGACTACAAAAAAAGCACAGATATTATAGATAAAATGCCTAGCAAATTAGCTAGTTTAAAAGAAAAAGTTAAAAATCCAGATAGTAAATCTTCTTTTAAAAAGTATAAATATTTTTTAGATCAGATATACAAAGTAGATCCTAATAGGACTACTCCTATATCTAGAATAGAATATTATAAAACTGGTAAAAATGCTCTAGACACCGAAAGGTTTACTAATACTTGGGAACTGATGTTAAAAGACAGTGACCCTGAAATTAATAAATTTGCACAAGACTTAGTTCAATATGTATATTTTGCTAATGGCTATACTTTTGGACCTTTTAGTTTTGCTAATTTAATTCCTGTTTATTTTTGGTCTGATGAGTATCAATCTAATAACAAAGAAGTTAATACTAAAAACAAAACTTTTAATCAGTTCTTATATAAAATGTTTGAAGAAACTAAATTTGGAGCATCTGATTTAGAAAGTGTTTCTGAACTAGGACAAACAACAGAAGATTGGGAATCTAGATTTATAGATCAATTTATTAGAAACTTTGGAGATCAAGGAAGATTTGCTACTACTGTACAGATACAAGAATTTTATGGAGAAGAAGCAGAAGCTAAAGGACTAGCAGAACTTACTAAAAGAATAGAGGGTAAGCCTGGAGAAGTATCTGAAACAGAGCTTAAAAGAGCTACTATGGCAATGAGCTCTGAAGTTAAAGGAGTTATTAAAAATTCTAAAGGAAGTTTAATAGTTAACGTTGGTAAAAATCCAAATGTATTTAAAGGAAAAGATAAAATCCCTGTACAATTTATTAAAGTATTTAGTCCTAAAAATAAAATATACAAAGCTCAGTATTATAAATATCACAGTAGTATAGATGGCAGTACTATTGATCCTAATCTTTCAGAAAAAGGATCTAGTTTAGATGCTGGTATTTATGTACTTATGCCTAACTTAGGACTATCTAATTTTTTAACAGAGTTTAATTTCTTTGATGATATTCAAGAATCTCTTCTAAAAGATATTACTCATTTAGATGATTTAATAAGAGAGAATGATTTATCTTCTCCAGAACAACCTACAGCAACTTCTGAAGAGCTCGCATACTTTGATATGATGATGGCTAAAAGAAGAAGCGGCCAAATAGATCAAGCAGGAGGAGGGACTAACGCTACTTATAAAGGTCAAGGTAGTGCTTTAAAAACTTATCAAGTTGAATTTGAAGGCCAAAATTATAGTATTGTAGTTGAAGATGATGGTCTTAAAATATTTTATAGAGGTGTTGAGGGAAAACAAATGAATGATGTTACTTCTAACTTTACTCCAGAACAACGAAGACAAATCTTTTTAAAACAAGCTATTGCTGCAAAAACAGGAACAACTGTTGAGTATAAAGGAAATAAGTACGGAGTTAATAAACAAGAAGAAATATTTTTATTAAATACTGGAAAATTAGTATCTTGGCCTAAAACAAGCCCTGCATATATGGAAGTACTAGAATTAGCTAATAAAAAATTAGGAAAAACTAGTACTACTCAAAATACTCAAAAAGAAAAAGAAGGTACAGGTTCTGAAAAAAGAAAAGTTACTGAAGAAGAATTATATGAATTAATGGCAAGTATCGAAAGTGCCGAAGAAACTATTGATGAAGCAGTAACTTTTAATGACGGTCCTATAAGTAAAGAAGATCAAGATTATTTAGATAGTTTAAGAGAAAGTAGAGATAACGGAATAAAAGAATGGTTTGAATTAACAGGATTACAGTATCCTAATTTTCCATCAAAAGAATCAAAAATGTCTATAGAAACTTTTAAAGAAGAAATAAAAAAGATTATTGATAAAAAGCAACAAGAAAACTTTGAAAGCGAAGAAGCAGCAGAAGCTTTTATGAACTCCGAATCTTTGCAAAGTGCTGCAAGAATAGTAAAAGATCCAGATATTTTTAATACTGTTTCTGAAGAAGAATTAAATAGAATTATATCAGACTTAGAAAATTGTTAAACAATGAGATGTGTAAATATTAGTCATCCTGATTTTAGAAATTTATTAGACGGTTCTGGTTTAGAGCTTGCGGTACTACGTGCTAAAGTAGGATTGTGGATGGAGCAAAATGATAGCTTTGAAGAATTCCCTACTCTCGCAGAGTTAGGATTAAAAAAGAATTTTAGTATTCCTGGAGCTGCTTTAAAACAAGTAGACGAACTTCGTAAACTTATTCCAGAAAACATACAAAAGAAATCTCAAATACTTACAGGTTTATTAAGTGAGTCTACTCAATTAGAAGGTATAGTTGCTAATAGAACAGATTTAGAAGTAGTTTCTATTTTTCTTAATCAAAAAAGATATAATAAATTAACTGAAAAAGAACAGTATGAAGTTCAAGAATGGGCAAGAAATTATTTAAATGATGACTTTTATAATGAAAAGGAATACGATCGATTAATTGCAGAATATCCTGAAGAAAATAGAACTGATTTTAGAGTCATAGATGAGGTGATGGCTAAAACTAAGTTACCTAGAGATGAGTTTATTATAGATTTTTTTAAAGGAGATTTATTTGAAGTTGCTGAAGAGGCTAGAGAAAGAAAAATGATAACTATTCCTGGTGAAACAAGAAACAATTCAGATATAATGTATCAAATTAATTTAGCTAAGATGTATAAAAATCAAGCTAAAAAATTATATTTTGATAAAATACAAGGTAAAAGTTTAACTGACTCAGATATACAAAGAATAAATGGGGATTTAAAAAGAATATCAGATAATGCAGGAGATGTTCAGTGGACTCTTAGACAAGCAAGATCAGGAAATTATTATATAGCAGGTTATAAAAATGGAGCTGTTACTATGGATAATTACTATTCTCCTTATGCAGGAGGAATGTTTAGACAGCTTAAATCTAAGTCTCAAGAAATACAAATAGAAAAGTTAGATGTTAAACTCACTAATTGGGCAAAGAAAAACGGTATTTCTATAGAATCTCTTAAATCAGTTATAGAAAAATTTCCTAATAGATATGAAAACTCTGCATTAGGTGTAGCAGATTTTGCTAAAGGATTAATTGCAGTAGCAGATAATAGAAATATAGATACTATAGCAGAAGAAGTTGCCCATTTTGCTATAGAAATGATGTTAACTAAAGATGAAAATATGCAAGCAGCATTAGATCAAGTAGTTGATACTCAAACTTATCAAGATGTTTTAGAAGAATATGGAGAAATATATGAAAATGAAATAGACTTTAAGAAAGAAGCTTTAGGTAAAATATTAGCAGCTGAAATAGTTAATCAATTTAAAATTACAGAAGAATTTTCTGATAATCCAGGATTTTGGCAAACTTTTAAAAATGCTATAGTTAATTTCTTTAATAAAATTCAAGAAATACTTGGAATAAATAGGCCAGGAAGAACTACATTAGAAAAAACTATTATTCCATTAGCAGAGTCTATTCTCAATGAAGAAAAATTAGATACATTTAATGCTATAAATGGATATACTAAAGCAGAAATTTTATATCAAATAAATGAACAAAAAGAAACAGTTTCTAATATTCCTATTTTAAGTACTACCGAAGAACTTATTAAAAGAAAAGAAAAAATATATAATAATATTCTTTCTAAATTAGAAGCAAGAGTAAAAACTTTTGAAAGAACTGCTGCTAAAAGTAAAAGGCAAATAAATACTCTTAAAAATAATATTAAAGAACTTACTCGTCTTAAAGATATAGGAGAAATAGATTTAGGAATAAGCAAATTTGCTTTACAAGCACAAGAAGAATTAGAAAAGGTTAATACCCTTATGGATGATGTTGCTAATGGCAATAGTTTTATGACTGCTATTAGTTTAGTAACAGCTCATGATTTTATGCTAATGTATGATGATTTATTTAGAGACATTAATAATAACTTAATTAAAAAAGGAGTAGAACCTGAAATTAGAGAAAAACTTTTAGAACATACAGGAAAAGTACATTCTTTACTTAAAAATGGTTTAGCTAGTAGTCAAGTATTATTAAATAGTTTAGCTATAAAAACTTTAGAAAAAGCAAACAAAGATTATAATGGAGAAATTATAGATAAAGATTTTAATGCTAGAGAAATTATAGAAGCTACTTATGGAGATATGAGTACATGGAGATTACAAGTAGGTAATTATAAATATGCAGACTCAGGTATTATTAGAACAGTTGCTAAAATATTATTTAATGCTAAAAGTAATGTAGATAGATTTATAAAAAGATTAATAAATTCTTTAGTTTCTAGCCAAAAAGCTTTTTTAACTAAATACAAACAAACTGACCTTGTAGAAACAGATTCTAATGGAAAACCAACTCATTATTTTGCAAGAGAATTAAATTATTCTAAATATTATGAATCTCAGCAAAATCTTAGGAATGAATTAGCTAAAAAATTAAATATTAAAAACCCTGAAACAGGAGAATTTGATTATAAATACATAGATGTAACACGTTTAAGCCCAGAAGACAGAGCAATTTATAATAAAGCTTGGCAAAATTGGAGAAAAAATAATTCTACAACAGTTACTCTTTACGATGATGAGGGTAATATAGAAGGAACTAGGACTATTCCTAATAATAAATATAAAAACAAAGATTTTATTCAAAAAATGAAAGATCCTCTTTATAAAAATTATTACGATGCAATTATAAAAACAAAAACTGAAGCAGTAGATAAGCTTCCTGTTAATTATAGAACAGAAAGATTAATTTATATGGTTCCTTCTGTTTATAAAAGTACTTTAGAACGTATTACTAAAAAATCAAATAATGATAGTTTTTTAACTAAAATAGGAAAAATAGGAAGAGATGCTTTTTTTGTAGAAGCTGATGATACTCAATTTGGACAATTAAATGCTCTTAATAATAGAGTTGTTCCTATATTTTTTACAGGAGAAGTAGCTAATTTAGAAGATTTATCTTATGATATTTTAAGATCTGTTAGTTTATTTGCAGAAATGGCAGAAAATTTTTCAGAAATGAATTCAATTGCTGGAGAATTAGGAGCTATTCAAAAATCTTTAGCAGTACGAGAATATAAAACTAAAGGTAGAGGACAAGATAAAGAAGGAATAGAATCTAAAGAATACGAAGCATTAGAAAATCTAATAAATACACAGCTTTACAATATAGAAAGAGAGCAATTAGAATATACTTTTGAAGAAAGTAATTTATTAAGAAAAGGTGTTTTAAAAGCTACAGGCGGTAAAGTAGATTTAAAAAATAAATCTATGTCTTGGACAAAAGTATCTCAAAGAATCGCAACATTTATTAGAGATAATAACTTAGCTTTTAACTTAATAACTTCTACAGTAGGTTGGTTAAAAGGGTCTGCAGATAGTATTATAGAAGATCAAATAGGTATCTACAGTACTAATGAAAGTAAAAATTTTGCAAGAAAAGAATTTTTTAAAGAATTAGGAATAGTAATAGCTGATATAGGATCTGTTAAGCAGAGGAGTAAAATGCATTTATTATTGCAAGAAGCCCAAATAGTTAAGCTTGAAACTATGTTGTATGAAACTGATAAAAACAGGGCTACTAGAAAAGTTCTTAATAGAGATATACTATATACTACTTTTGCTTCAGGAGATTATGGTATGAAAGGTCGTATTGCATTATCTATCTATGATAATTATAGATTATACAATGGTAAATTTATGACAAAAGCTAGGTTTATGAGAGCCACTAGTATAGAACAAGGAGTTAAAAATGATGGAGTTCATGCTAAAAAAATGAATAAAGAATGGGAAGCTCTTAGAGAACAAAGCTTATATAATGCATATGAAGCAGTTGATGGGCAGTTAAAAATTAAAGAAGAATTTAAAGAATTTGTGACTGAAGGAGTTCTTAATAGTGTTAAAGGAAAAATAGAACATGTTTCTACTAATGTTGACGGTGTTATGAGTCCTACTGATAAAGGAAAATTATCTAGAACTATTTTAGGAGATTTTATTTTTATGCACAGAGGTTGGTTTATTAATATGGTAGATGCTAAATTTAAAAGAGGTAATGTAAATTATTTAAGCGAAGAAGAAGAAATAGGCCACTATAGAGCTATGGGTGGGTATTTAAGAAATGTTTTAAAAAATATAATATCTGAAGGAAATACTGAAACTACTGGAGCTTTTGCTGTATGGAAAGAATTAAGTCCTGCTAAAAAACGAGGAGTAAGAAAAACTATAGCAGATACTGTGTTTTTAATGGTTGCTACTGTATTAGCAGGAATAGCTAATAAATTAGCAGATGACGATCCTGATAACATGACTAATCAATATTTAGGATATGTGATGAATAGGTTATTATTAGAACAATCAGCAGGATTTAATGCAGCTTCTACTGTAGAAATTATTGATGAGCCTGTAGTAGGTGCAAGAATTCTTAAAGAAGCTGTTTCTATACTAGATGCATTTAGTGGAGAAACTTATGAAAAAGGTATGTATGAAGACTGGACACATAGAGGTAAATATTGGTTTAGAAAAACTCCTTTAAAAAATCTATACGAATTACAATATCCTGATGAAAAAAATAAATTTATTAAGACTGTAGTAAATAATGGGTATTACAATTATTTATCAGATGAAGAAGGTGTTGGAATAACAGGATGGTTATTAGGAAAATTAATACCTTATTATGGTACTAGTTGGGATCAATATACTAATGACCAAAAAAGAGAAAATGCACTAGAAGCTATTAATAGTTTAGAACAAGATCAAGAAGTAGACAACGGTTTTAATTAAAAGAAAACGTCAAATTTTTTTAGAAAGTCTTATTTTACTTGTATCTTGTAGGCAAGAGGGCAAAATAAAATCAATATGAAATTAATTAAATACTCTGAAAACATTCATGAGCTAAAACTTACAGGATCAAGAGCAAAAATTGCAATGTTATCAGACATCCATTGGGACAATCCTAAATGTGATTGGAACCAATTAAAAAATGATTTAGACTTTTGCTTAGATAATTCTATACCCATTCATATAAATGGAGATATGTTTTGTTTAATGCAAGGTAGAGGTGATAATCGTAGAAACAAATCTGATATTAGACCAGAACATAACAATGCTAAATATCTAGATAGCATTGTAGAAACGGCAGTAGAATGGTGGAGTCCTTATGCTCATCTTCTTACAGTTATAGGATACGGAAACCATGAGACTGCAATAATTAAATGGCAAGAAACTGATATACTAGCTAGATTTGTTAAATTGCTTAATCTTAGAAATAATACTAATGTACATACAGGTGGATATGGTGGATGGTTTATAGTAAATCAAGTAGTTAGAGAAAAACCCACTGGCGCCCATTCTACAAGATCTATTAAAATAAAATACTTTCACGGATCAGGTGGAGGTGGTGTAGTAACCAAAGGAGCACTAAATCTTACTAGAGCTTTAGAAATGTATGAAGACTTTGATGTATTTACTATGGGCCATATTCATGAAAATGCAGCAAGAAATGATGCAAGAGATGTCTGTACTCAAGGAAGTAATAAATATAGGAATGTGCAAAAACAACTTCACATGATGCTAACAGGAACTTATAAAGAAGAGTATGGTTCAGGCGCAAAAGGATGGCACGTTGAAAGAGGTGCCCCTATTAAACCTACAGGTGGTAGAATTCTTACTATAGATTACAAAAGGGTAAGAGGAGATAAAACAGATAGGTATGATAGACAAGTAGATTCTTGTAAATTTCCATTATAAAAAAAGATAGTTAAAACCTTCAAACTCTTTGAAGCAAGAAGGTTTTTTTGTTTTAAGATCCGCATGCTAGACATTCATCGTCATCTAACGATGGATTATTTTTAATTTCAGGATTCATTATTAATTTAAGAGCATATATTTCGTTATGAGTCTCTGCATCTTTAAAAAGATCGCCAGTAAGCTTAGATTTTAAAGCAACTATTTCTGCTTTTATATCTTTTATATTGCTTATTTGCTTGCTTTTAATATTAAACATTTTTTCTTTACTGAAATCTTGAGCATGATGCTCTCCTTTAATTACTAAGTCAATATTAGTGTCGTCAACATTTTTGTTTTCTTGCATGATTTAATTTTTTTTTAAAAGATATATCTAATTTTATTCCACGGTATTATCTCGTCGTGAAGAGCTATAAATTGCTCAATGAATTTCTTCTTTAAAGATAGTTTATATCTTACATTTTCACCACCATATTGTGATATTTTATTTTCTTGTATTTCAGGCATCCATAATACTTTTTCTGCCTCTGAATGATCTTTAAGATTAGCTATATGCTTTTTATGATTATGGGTCAAAAAGATTACTTCTGCAAGCACTTCATCTTTATAGTCGACATAATCATTAACCATCTCAAATAACTCTTTATAATCAACTCTCCAACCTTTATAAACAATAACAGGACTAAAGTTTATATGCACATCATAACCTGCGTCAATGAATGCATCAATAGCTTTTATTCTACTAATGATTGTAGAAGTACCTGGTTCATGTATATCAGATAATTTTTGAGGCATTAAGCTAAATCTAATTCTAATCTTTTTATTAGCATCGTAATCTATAAGATCAGGATTTACATACTTTGTAGCAAATGAACCCATTGCTAGCGGATGCTTTTTAAAGAAATCAAATATCTTACGCCAGTCATAGAACTTAGCATGTAAAGCAAAATCTTCATTACAACTAATGTCATAAGTAGTCAACACGGCATGCGTTTGATTAGGTTTGTCAACAGGAGTAAAGTAAACATGGTTATTTATAGCAGTAAGAATGTCTCCTATATTCTCAGCTACATCTAGTCCTTTAGGTTTATGTCTTTTCATATAACAGTAACTACAATTGTATAAACAACCATAGCCAAAACTAGGACTAATAAAATCTGTGGACCTCCCCGAGGGACGGATCAACATAGATTTTCTTTTAATTTTTTTTATAAGTTTTGTCATTTTTTTAAATAAAAAGGGCCCTATTTCTAGAGCCCTCAGATTAATATAATCTAAACTGCATCCCAATCAAGGGGACTACTCAAAGAAGTCCCCTGTTGGTTTTAGTTTTTTGTTTGTGGAATAGCTATCAACTACTTTATGTGTTAGTATTTCTGCAGTATTATTAATAATAGGCCATACTTCTTGATCGTATAGGAAAGCAGGTGATCCAGGATTACTTAGTCTTTCTTCCCAACTATCTTTTAAAACAATAGCTTTATTAAGAATTAGAGGTAAAGTATAAGATTTACCTGAAAAATAGTGATTAGCTAGTATTAGCTTTTTACTATTGGCAGTTATTTCTGAATACTTACCATTTACTATCAGATCATAATCCGCAGCAAAATCTGTAGGTACGCTAAATATAAACACACAGCAATCTTTAATATCGTAATCATCTACGAAATTTGGAAATGCTTGTATAGTAGTATAAAATTTATCAAAATCTGTATCTCGATAGCCTCTTGCTAAAACGTATATATAATTTTCTTCTTCGTATTTACTGATTGTAGTATTGGCTAGATAAGCATTATGGAATCTAGACTTATGTTTAAGTCGACCCCAGCTATCTAGTATATGACAATCAAACAAAGACTTTGGTACGTTTAGCAGCGGAAACAAAAATGTTGCAGTTTTTGTAAATTTCATTTATACTTGTATTATAGTTTTTCCTTTAGTATCATATTCCATTGGATAATCCCAAGCATTATATTCAGTAGCATATTTAAATCGCTTGATTGCTTGATAAAAACCTTCTAAGTTTTCTTTAATCTTAGGAACTTTATCTACATTGCCATATAAACCTGTGTTAATAGCTGTTGTACTTATTTCAAATACCATTGGTGGATTTTTTAAGAAAGTCTCTACTACAATATACAACATAGGTTTAAAACTATATCCTTCTTCATAATAACTTTTAAGTCTTTCTGATTTATCTTTAGTCAAGCCTAACATATATACAGCTGCTTGAAAGTCATATCTAAAATGCCAGAAACTATTTTCAAAGTTAAGAACAGACTTACTAGTAGTTTTAAAGTCAATTGGAGTTATAGTTTTTTCTTTATGATTAACTATAATTCTATCTATCTCACCTTTAAATTCTAAACCTTCATGTTCAAACATAATTACATGTTTATCTATGATTAGTATTTTAGGGTCATTAGATTTCTTTTGACAATATTTACCAGTATGCTTATCAGATCTAAGAGCCATAACACAATTAACTGCTTTAGCATATTCAGACTCTGTGATTATAGTCTTAGTACCACACTTTTTAAGAATATCGAAATATTTAGAACCCTGTTCTACAATCTTTTTAAATCTAGTTTCATCTTTCCATCTAGATTGATAGAGCTCATAGTTACAATGCTGTAATATTTCTTCAGGATAGTCTTCTAATGCTGTAGGAGTTTTTTCATACATATCATCATAAACTCCTTTAACTATTTTAGCAATAGTCTCAGACACTCCCGTGTCATCAGGTATAACTGCATACTTTTTATCAAAGTCTTCTTTAGACTCGGTCAACATCATATCTACTAATGACCCGAATACAAAATGTTGTTCAGTAGATTCTACTCTTGCTAGCTGTCTTTCTTTTGCTTCAACATACGATTTAGGACTAACCAATATTTGTTTTAAAGTGCTTTGGTTAAGAGCACTTATTGTTTTGTAATCCACCATTATTTAATTGTTTTTATTTGATACGCTAATTTTCTATCTTTAAAGTTTGCTACAGGTACAAATTCGTATGTAGTTCTTTGTAAGAATTCTATTGTATCGTCGGGAAGAATCCCTTTCTTTATTAATACATCATCTAGACATTTTAACCATATAAGAGCTAAGTTGCCTATATCCCAATTAGGTTTATAATCATCAGCAGCTGGCTTCCAACTCGTCTTTCTTTTTCCTGTTACTTTATCTTTTATCATTTTCATAACTCCATAATTTACGGGTGCATACACTGTTAGTTTTGTTTCAACGGGGGCTTTAATCGTTAGATTATTTGGTATATGTTTTTCAATGTACCCGTGCATGGCAGCTACAAGAGCTGCCCTAGTTGTATAGTGCACAGATGCGTGAATTTTATTATATCCAATTTTGACCCATTTGTTTTTACTTACAGGAATATGCGTTATGAATTCAGGAAATTCTAATTTAATCTCACTTACCATATCGCTTGTTTTTAATTATTCGACCCAACTAAATTCTTCGGGTTTTGTTTCTTTTTCTTTTTCTACTTGTTCTTCTATCACTTCTGGAACAAAATCTTCTTTAACAGTCTTAATATAATTGACATTTAGTATTTTTGCTAACTTATCACTAAGAGTAACTTGTTTAACTGCAAAATGATCACTAGAATGATAAAAGTCATCTTTATATTTATTAAGAATATATTTTACAGAATCTAGAGTAAGAGCATTTTTCTCTATTAAAGAATCAATTACAGTATGAGAGCTAGTACTTCCTAAATAGCTAAGGTTTTTATCTAAATAGTCTACTAAAGACTTAAAATTAACATGTCTTTTAGTACTAGAATTATTCATTTTATGTCCATGATCAACAAATAATATTTCTAAATACATAAGAGATTCAAGGTAATTACTATTAGCCATAATTTCCATAGCTAATATGTGATTGTCTTCATCTTCGCTTTCAAACATACTAGATAATTGCTGAAATACTTTTTCATCTATAGTTATAGAATCTTCAGCATTTATATGACTAATCAAAGATTTATAATCGTATACTTTATCAAGATTATCCATTATATGTTTCCAATTATCTACGTGATCTTTTTTTACATAATTAATATAGTTAGAACGATTATTAGGATTTGATATTACTGGTGTTCCTTTATACATATTAGAACCTCTTCTTTGTATTTCATATTGAACATTGTTAGCAACATTTATTTGTGTTTCATCTGCTAAATCTTTTATAAAACTTTCTAAAACTATATGCTCACTTTCATCTAAATGCTCATGTTTATATAGTAATTCACTAAATTGTAATAATTGCGCTTTACTTACAGTATGACTCCAAAGAGAATCAACCATTTTTTGAAACGTAGTATCTACAAATATGTGAGTTGCTTTTGTAACATCATTAGTAGTTTTTGCATGATTATTTAAAAGCAAATCTCTTAGCTTTATTCTAGGAACATTGCATCCAGGTCCTATATATAGAACATTTCCTGGACTAGGAGAATATTCTTTTTTAATAGTTAATTTAGGAATATCTGCAGGATCGTATTCAAATATTTTTATTTCTTTATTTGGATAAACACATGCATTAGTTATTTCTTGGCCTCTATTACTTGAAGAATATACTCTCTGTATTTCGAGTGTGTGTTGTAAATCTAACATATTTTATTATTTAGTACTCATTTGTAAAACATTTTGATTTAACATCATTTTAGCAAACTTAGGCTTATTACCACCTAATAATTCTTTGACGATATAATATTTAAGATCGTCAGTAAATGCGTCATACTTAGTTGTTAAATCAATTAACCTTTTGTTCATTGCGTCGTTAATACTATTTGTTTGAGCAAATACTAAGCAATGATTTATTAATCTAGTGGCTAATACACTAGCGATATCTGCACGATATGAGTCGTTAACTCCTATACACTCTCTTGTTTCTCTTATCAAATCTGAATCATCTAGAGTTAATAGTTGCTGCGGTGTTAAGATTTTATCTAGTTTATTATTAATAAACATGACAAACATGGCACCTGCATCAGGTCCAATAGAACCGTCGCCAATCATTTGAATAAGAGGTAACTCTTTTTCAAAATCTTTTATAGAGCTTATAGAATTAAAGAATGTAGTAATTGATCTAGGATTTACATCTGAAGTAATTACTTCGGGATGCATTAGTAGAAAATTAATACAACGACCATCTATACCTACATTTTCTGCCCAACGAGCCCATACAGGACCATCAAACTTAGTATCAATAGATATAAATCTAGTTTTTTGTGCATTATCTAGACTAGTAACATTATAGTCACCATTGTCAGGATTAGTAGTTAAGATTACATGCCAGTTTTTAGGAAGTCTCCAACTAACATATTCTTGCTTGTCTATCAATTCCATACATGCTTGCATAAATCTGTGATCAGCACGAGTATAGTCATCTAGAACTAAGAAACCGCCTTCACCACGACCCTGAATCCATTCAGGTGCAGCATGAGACATTCTCTTATCTACAACTTTATAACCTTTCTTGTTAGCAGTATCAATTTCTTGCTCAGTAATCCATAAAGATTTACCTTCGTTATTTTTAACTTGGAATTCTTTAACAGGAAAACCTACTAAGTCGCCTAATTCTTCTAGCTGTGCTAGATTTAATTTTACCACTTGCATTTCTAATTCACTACCTAATTGCATAATAGCAGAAGTTTTACCAAGGCCCGCTTCACCTTCAATATTTACAGCTACAGGAACTTTACCAGTTTCTTGTATATGTTTATTATTGTTAACCATGTGTTTGATAAAGATTTTCATCTCATCAACGTTTAATTTTACTTGATTCATTAAGTTTAATTTTTATAATTCTAATTTTATTTTTATACCAGGAAGATCTTCATTAATATCTGATTCTTCAGAGTGGACCCATAATACTTTAGCTCTAGGACTAACACTAGTACTTGCTTCACCATCAGTAAAATATACAAGACTAGTATAACTAGTATTTTCATTAAAATATTTTATAACAGGTGTAAAGTCAGTGCCGCCACGACCATGAATTTTAAGATCATATGTACCTTTATATTCACTAATATCTCGTATATAAGTATCACATTGTACAAGAGTTATATCTACACCAGTTTTATATATATGATGCATCTCATTCATAAACTCTTTAACTTCATGATCACGAACAGATCCAGATGTATCTATAGCCAACATAAGCTTTTGCTTCATCTTAACCTTCATACCAGGCATATCAGGAAACTTAGTATTTTCTTTTCTACGAATCTTTTTCGTAAAAATCTTAGTACTAATACCTGTAAAACGTCGGAGATAATTCTTCCAATTAAATTTAGGAGGAACTATTTCTTCGATTTTAATTATACCTTTCATCTCACCAGGAATATTACCCTGTTTCTTTTCGGCTTGACTTTTTACTTCGCTCAACACTCTTTGCAATTGCTTTTCTATAAGTTGCTTTTCTGCATCAGGTAAATTTTGAAAATCTTTCCAAGGATGATTAGGCATATTAACTTTTTTTCCTCCATCACTGCCTGGTGTATTTCCTTGCCCATCACCAATCATGACTGTAATCTTACCTTGTTCTAAAGCATCAAGAAGTTGATCCATATTCCCACAGCCACAGCTGCCATTTTGTTTTTTCTTCTTTTGAAGCTGTTGAAGCTTATCATAGTAATATCTACTACCTGCTCTTCCTTCTAAATGAAGATCAGAATAATCATCTATATCAATACCGCCTTCAGGTAACCATGTCTTATCAATATATTGATTGATTTCCATATCCATTGCAATATTAGCTAACTCCTTATCTTTGAATAAATCAAAAGTAGTAAGATGGTTAAATGCAATATGAAGTAATTCATGTTTAAGAAGGCCCATACGATGTAAATCTGATAAAGGTTCCCAAAATTTCTCACTAATAGTAAGCTGATAGTTAATGCCATTTTTACTGACAGCTGCTGTACCAATAGCATCATGCCATACTTTATTTAGCATTATAAGAAAGAAACCGTAAAACGGTTCTTTTAGCATTAAGTCTTTGCTGATCTTACTCAGCGATTCTTGCTTATTCATATAATTTTTTTATTTTTTTATTAAAATATTCTATACTAAAGTTTACAGTAGTATTTTTTACAAAGTCACTAAAGTCTTTAGAGTTTTCAATAGGTAATACAAAGAAATGAGGTACGTTATATCTTTTAGAGAACTCTTTTGAGAGTTTCATACCTGCATCGTCGTTGTCAAACAGACATACAACTTTTTTAAATCTAGATTTGTATTCGTTCATTACAGAATCTTTCATCATAACAGATTCTGATTGTAAACCTATAGCAGGAACTCCTATGATATCATGAAGACTCATAACATCTTTTAAAGATTTAGTGATAATTAGTAATTCACCAGATTTAGGCAACTGTGTGTAGCCTTGGTGAACAGAATAATTTGCATTATTTATCCATTTTTTGAGTTTATCTTCAAATGGCTGATATATTTTATAAGTAAGCTTATTATCTTTTCTTTCTGCATATACATACGCATGTTTAGATACTTTAACAGCATTACTATTATAAAATACATGACTAATAGGGAACACATTAAACTTTTCTAATGTAGACTTTTTTATACCAAAGGATTGCCAGAATTTTTTATCTAGCTGTTTCCACGGTCTTATTTTTATTCCTAGTTCTACTTTTTGTTTTTGTGTTATTTTAGTATAGTTTACGGTTTGTTTGTTACCAGACACTCCGTAATTAGATAGACCAAGATCAAATGCTACTTTTTCTAATGCTTCAGAATAGTTTAAATTAAACAGCTTCCTTACCATAGCAACAAAGTCGCCACAGTCACCTGTAGCAAAATCTTTAAACATAAGAACATTAGGTTCTACTCTGTGAAAGAATAGTGCAAACGAAGGTATATTGTCTTCACGCAGAGGACTATGATATACGCCTAGCGTAGTTATTTTTTCTCCCAAATAAAAACTATATATCTGTTCTTGTGTAACATGTTTTAAGATATCTTCTCTACTAATCAATTCATTAAATACTATAGAATTTAAATTTATATCTTTCATAATAAAAAAAGAGGGCTTTTACACCCTCTTGTTTTGTAGTTTAGATTAGTTTACCAGTCATCAGTTGATGAATCCATCAAATCATCTGGATTTGCATCTTGCAATACAGGTTGACTTTCTTCAATTCTAGCCATAGCATCTATTGTAGGTGCTAATTTTAATCTAGTAGCATCTTCATTAGTACTCATAGATTCCACAAAAGGAACCCAGCTACGAGGCTGAATATAATTCTTCACAGCATTCTGAGTACCATAAGTAGCAAAGATTCTGAATTTACTAGGAGTACTAGCAAGACCATCTTTGATACATTTCATAGACATATCCAATAATTCTTTAGGATTTTTTGCTATAAAAGGAATTTCAAAGCTAGCTCCATAAACAGCATGAATAATATGCTTCATAGATTTACCTTGTTTCTTTGCTTGCTCATCTATAGTACTATACTGAGTATCTTTAGTAGCATACCAATAAGAAGAAGAAACTTCTCCACCATTGCTATCTGTAAAAGTTACTTTATAGTCAGGGGCATTTTCTTTATCCTCTTTCGTCTTCTTGTAAACAGACATTTTTACATCGTTTACTAATCCTGCTACACCATCGTTAAAGATTGTAACACCTTGTTTGGCATCAAAGCCATTGTCATTTAAATTATACATAAATTGTTTTTAAAAATTATTACCATTGTGATTCTACACCATTAGGTGTATCTAATTCAATACTTGCAGTTTCTTCTACTTCAGGATAATCTACATTACCAATAGTATCTGCTATAGTTTCTTTTGCTACTTCAGATTCTTCATTATAAGTATTTAAATTTATATTTGAATCTTCTTCAGTAATTTGCTTTAATATAAAGAAACCTTCTTTAGAATTAATCTTAAATTCATTTTCTACATCATTAGATAATTCTAATGTTTTAGAAATAAATTCAAAGATTTTCTTATCACTGAATGTACAAGTTTTAGTTAATTTAAAACCAGTATCTCCTTCAGCTTTACGAATAGCTACAATAGTTCTATCATTACTAAAACCAAAAGATATTCTATCTTCTCCTTTAACATTTAATAGTTCTTGAGCAGCTTTATTAAAGCTAAACTTTCTACCAGCACCTGGTTTTGCTAATGCTGCCATAGTCATTACAGGATAATCATACTTTTCTGTTTTACGCTGTCTTTGTGAGGGTACAGCATCCCATGTGAAATCTTCCATTTCTAGTTAATTAATTAAATTGAATAATACTCTCTGATTGTTTTGTTGACATCAATAAGATCGTTATCGACCATATCTTCTTCAAACATTTCGAGAGGGGTTTTACATGTGTCAGAACCTGATGAGATAGTTCTAAATACGTGGCGATTAGGTTTGCCAGGAGATTTTACAATCTCTGTGTATAGAACTATTGTGCTAAAAGACTCAGGAACAAATCTTTCTAGCATTTTACCTTGAACTCCAATACGCTCAGATGCAAATCCAGAATCATCATAATGTGTTTCAGGATGTGCCATAAGATATACTATGATATCATCGCGCATAGAATCATTAATAAAATTAATGAGGTCATATTGGTTTGCTGCCATTTTTGACCATTTATCAAAACCTTTTTCAGCTCTGAATTTTTGACTCATAACTGTATCAGTCATGATTCTTGACCAAG
>WLWG01000317.1_pt1 | contig 51084 bp, 85 predicted proteins | sample 6712871 | NCBI WGS metagenome assembly WLWG01 (sample SAMN12718693, study PRJNA515312) | sponge metagenome | isolation source: marine sponge | host: Mycale hentscheli | place: New Zealand: South Island, Marlborough, Capsize Point | collected 2003-05-01 | reverse complement strand
CTATTAGACGAAACTATGCGCCCGATGATCTAAAGAAAAGTAAAATCCAATATTTTGTCCACTTCAAATTTCTGCCAGGACTAGGATTTTATGGCTTTGGACTCATTCATATGATTGGCGGATTGAGTCGTACGGCAACGACGGCTCTCCGTCAATTGTTAGATGCTGGAACTTTAGCTAACTTACCTGCTGGATTTAAACAGCGTGGAGTTAGAGTTAGAGATGAAGCATCACCAATACAACCAGGTGAATTTAAAGATGTTGATGCACCGGGTGGAAATTTAAGAGATGCATTCTTTCCATTACCATACAAAGAACCAAGTCCTACATTATTACAATTACTAGGTGTTGTTGTACAAGCCGGTCAAAGGTTTGCGGCTATTGCTGATATGCAAGTAGGTGATGGTAACCAAGGCGCTGCAGTAGGAACTACTGTTGCACTTCTTGAACGTGGTTCACGTGTGATGTCTGCTATTCACAAAAGATGTTACGCAGCAATGAAACAAGAATTTAAATTATTAGGTAAAATAGTTTCACAATACTTACCACCAGAATATCCTTACGATGTTGTAGGTGGTGCAAGAAATATTAAACAAGCTGACTTTGATGATAGAATAGATGTAGTACCAGTAGCGGATCCTAATATATTCTCTATGTCTCAAAGAATAACATTAGCTCAAACACAATTACAGATCGCAACATCGAATCCACAATTACATAACATGTATCAAATCTATAGAAATATGTATAATGCAATTGGTGTTAAAGATGTAGATACAGTTCTACCACCACCTGCACCAACAGCACCGATGGATCCAAGTTTAGAACACATAAATGCTTTGGGTGGAAAACCTTTTCAAGCTTTTCCTGGTCAAGATCACCAAGCACACATCACAGCTCACTTAAATTTTATGTCAACTAACATGGTTAGAAATAATCCTGCTATTATGGCTGCGATACAAAAAAATATATTAGAACACATTTCAATTATGGCTCAAGAACAAGTTCAATTAGAGTTTAGAGAGCAAATGGCACAGATGCAACAAATGCAACAGATGGCTGCAATGGATCCACAGATTCAACAACAGTTACAAATGTTAAATAATCAAGTTGAAGCAAGAAAAGCTGTCTTGATTGCTGAGATGACTGAAGAATTTATGAAAGAAGAGAACAAAATTACTTCACAATTTGATTCAGACCCACTATTGAAGCTAAAATCACGTGAAGTTGACCTAAGAGCGATGGAAAATGAACGAAAAAAAGAAGCTGACCAGACAAAAGCTGATTTTGATAGAGCAAAATTGATGCAAGCAAGAGATTTAGCTGAAGATAAGATGGATCAGAACGAAGAATTAGCAGAATTACGTGCAGGAGTAAGTCTTGCAAAAAAAAATAATGCTAATATAAACTAGTAAAGGTAAATATTATGATGAACTATAAAAAAGCAAAACAAATGGCAGTTCCAAGTCAAAATGTAGAGATAGATCCAAGATCTAAAACTACTGCAGACAATGCTTTCAATTATCTTCCTACAGGAGACAAAGAAAAAGTTAGAGGAACTAAAAGAATGTTAGCTGACAAGAAAAAAATAGCTACTTGGTACTAATATGTGGTTTCAGGCAATTAAATTAGCCGTTTCTGCTGGAAGTAAAATTTACGCTAACAAGCAGAAGACTAAAATGGCAATGTCAGACGCACAATTAATGCATGCGTCTCGTATGGCTGAAGGAAAAGAAGCTTACCAAGGCAAACTTTTAGAAGCCAGACAATCGGACTGGAAGGACGAGGCGGTTTTGATAATTCTCTCGGCGCCAATCGTAATTTTGGCCTGGGCAGTCGTAAGTGAGGACCCGACAGCGATGGACAAAGTAAAATTGTTCTTTGATATGTTCTCTACGCTCCCGTCATGGTTCACTAATTTGTGGATCCTTGTCGTGGCGAGTATTTATGGTATAAAGGGTACACAGATTTTTAAAAATCACGGAGGAAAAAAATAATGGCAAAGAAAAAATTAAAAAAACTTCTTAAAGGTTTAGGAATTGGTGCTGCTCTTTTAGGCGCTGGTAAAGCTTTAATGAATAAAAATTCTGCAGCTAATGTAAATAGCGGAAGAGGTGGAACAAGTTCTAGCGCCATAGCTAGACAACTAGCTAATATGGAAGAACCTGTATATCAAGACGACATAATGAGAGGAGGATCTGGTGTTAAAAACATGAGAAAGATTCCTGGAATGAGAGTTGAAGGAGACAGATACAGTATGTTCGACAGCATGGGTTTTAAAAAAGGTGGTAAGGTTAGAAAAACTAAAAAGGGCGGCAGAGCTGTAAGAAAAGCAAGCCGAAGTAAGAAAAAATAATGAAACCAAAAAAGAAAATACCTGCCGGTAAAAAAGGCAAAGGCATAAGAAAACTTAAAAAAGTAGCACCAAAAGTTGCAAAACGAATGGGTTACAAAAAGGGGATGAAAGTCTGTGGCTAAACTTTGTGCAAAAGGTAAAGCAGCGGCAAAGCGTAAATTTAAAGTTTACCCTTCTGCGTATGCAAACATGTACGGCTCTGCTGTATGTTCTGGTAAAATAAAACCAGGTGGAAAGAAAAAGAAAAAATCCAAGAGAAAATAATGGCTGAAGGTGGTCTAAGAAAATGGGTCAAAGAGAAATGGGTGGACATCGGAGCACCGAAGAAGAACGGCAAGTATCAACCTTGCGGGAGAAGCAAAGGCTCAAAGAGGAAATATCCAAAATGCGTCCCACTTGCAAAAGCCACACGAATGACAAGCTCACAAAAGGCGAGTGCTGTCAAACGAAAAAGAGCAGCTGGTAATCCAGGTGGTAAACCAACTAACGTAAAAACATTTGCGAAGAAAAAATAATGAACTTAGAAAAAGATTTACAAAAACAAATTAGAGAAAAAAGATTAAAAGAATCTGCTATTGCTCAACTTAGAAAAAGAAGTAAAGATTCAATTGCAAGACCTAGAGCAGAAAAAAATATTCTAACAGATAATCCTAATTTACAAAAAATATAATGACTATAAGAAAAACTACTAAAGGCAAAAACGCCAATTATAGACCAACAAAATCTGGAGCTGGAATGACAGCAAAAGGTGTAAGAGCTTACAGGGCAGCAAACCCTGGAAGTAAATTAAAAACAGCCGTGACAGGAAAAGTGAAGCCTGGATCAAAAGCTGCTAATCGTAGGAAGTCATACTGCGCTAGATCACTAGGACAATTAAAAAGGTCATCAGCAAAAACACGTAACGATCCAAATTCTCGAATCCGTCAGGCACGAAGAAGATGGAAATGTTAGATAAGATTATTTATAATTTTTTTGCAGGCATAGATAAAATTTTCGAAACAATAGAAAGTCTTCTCGAAAGGAGAAAAAATGCGAAGAGCAATAATAGACGCACTAAGGGCAAGGTATGAAGCTGAAATTGCAGAAGCAGATGCTACTGCAGGTATTTATTTAGACAATTCAGTAGGTATTGGAGAGCATCCACAACACATAGAAGAAGTTAATAAACAAGTCGAAAAGATAGCTGCGGCAAAAGAAAAGCTAGATGTATTAGACGAGTTTGAACCAGAAAAGGGTGATACTTTATAATGGACTTTATAGATAAAATTAGAAAAATAATTAAGTTAAGACATGATGATGTCGTGATTGCAATGACTAACGGTAATGTTGACAGCATGGAGAAATACCAGTATATGTTAGGGCAAATACGAACTTATCAGTATTTATTACAGGAAATATCCACCCTGCTAAAAACAAAGGAGCAAAATGACGAACAAGGAACAATTATCAGCATCAAACCAAAAGATAGTTCTACCAAATAAAGAACTAGTCGGTGTTGAGAAAAAAGAAAAGAAACAAATAGACGAATCATCAAAATTACCTAAACCTACCGGTTGGAGAATTTTGGTTTTACCTTTTAAACAAAAAGATAAAACCAAAGGTGGTTTAATATTAGCAGATGAAACAGTAGAGCGATCGCAAGTAGCATCAACTTGTGGTTTAGTTTTAGATATGGGCCCACACTGCTATGATAAAGAAAGATATCCAGAAGGTCCATGGTGTAAAAAAGGTGATTGGATTATCTTTGCAAGATATGCAGGATCACGAATTAAAATAGATGGGGGTGAGATAAGACTTCTCAATGATGATGAAGTTTTAGCGACCGTGGAAAACCCTGAAGATATATTCCACGAATTTTAACAATCATAGGAGATACTATGCAAGAAAATGAAAACAAGGTAGTTGATATCGACACATCTGGTCCGGGTGCAGAGGTAGAATTGCCAGAAGAAAAAACAGAAGAGGTTGTAGAACAACCAACGGAGGACACAACAAATGAGACACAAGATCTTAAAGACGGTGGTAGCGCCGATAACGCACCTGAGAAATCTGATGAGCAGTCTAATGTTCAAGGGAGTGATCAGCAAGAAGATAACAGTAAGCAAATTGAAGAGTATTCTGAAGGAGTTAAAAAGCGGATAGCTAAGTTAACCAAAAGAATGCGTGAAGCGGAAAGACAAAAAGAAGAAGCTTTACGTTTTGCTGAAAGTGTTAAACAAGAAAGAGACAAGTTTAAAACTACGGCAGACTCGTTAGATAAAAATTATGTTGCAGAAATGGAAGGTAGGATTACTTCTTCTATTGCAGCGGCTCAGGAAAAGTTAAGAGCGGCTAGACAAGCAGAAGATCCAAAAGCTGAAACAGAAGCCTTGGCTGCTATTTCTCAACTTGGTTATGAACAGGGTAAATTAGCTGAACTTAAAACACAGCATCAAATGCAAGAAACTGCAGCTAAAGAAGTACCTGTTGAACAACCATTATATCAACAACCAAGACAACAAGCTCAAACTCCCCCTGATCCAAGGGCAGAAGATTGGGCTAGTAATAATGAGTGGTTCGGTAAAGATAGTGCAATGACGTATACAGCGTTTGATTTGCATAGAAAACTTACCGAAGAAGAAGGAATTGACCCTAGGTCAGAAGAATATTATACGGAAATAGACAAAAGAATAAGACTTGAATTTCCGCATAAATTTGATACACCTAAGGACAAACCGGTTAGTAAACCTACACAAACCGTTGCCTCTGCAACGCGTAGTTCAAAGACTAGTCGTAAATCAGTGAGACTCACATCATCTCAAGTAGCAATTGCTAAAAAATTAGGTGTGCCACTAGAAGAATATGCGAAACAACTTATGAACACGAAGGAGGTATAGGCATATGGAAGACAAGAAACAACCAACTCGTGCGAGCCAGACAAGTAAAAGTGATTCTACAAAAGTACAATCACAAGCAAAATCGGTAACTCCTAATGAGAGACCGAAAGTTTGGACTCCACCATCGTATTTAGATACGCCCAACGCGCCAAATGGCTACAGACACAGATGGGTCAGGGTAGAGATTCAGGGGTTTGTGGATACTAAAAACGTACAAGGTCGATTAAGATCAGGTTACGAATTAGTTAGAGCAGACGAATATCCCGAAGAAGATTTTCCCGTAGTACCGGACGGCAAATACGCAGGGGTTATCGGACACGGCGGCCTTGTGCTGACAAGGGTACCAGAGGAGATCGCGCAGCAAAGATCTGAGTATTATCAAAGACAAGCTCAGGAACAACAAGCTGCAATTGACGCCGATCTTGCAAAGGAACAGCATAAGAGTATGCCTATCAATGTTGATAGAGATACTCGTGTAACCTTCGGTGGTTCAAAGAAAAGTTAATTTTTTAACAATTCCAAAACCAGCGAAATATATAAACCGTACTGGAGGCCCTTCGGGGCAGGTACATTTAAGGAGAAAAGACTATGGCTAATAGTTCATCGACTGGTTTCGGTTTGAAACCAATTAAAAAAGTCGGTCAGAATTACGACGCTGGCGGTCTAGGTGAGTACCCAGTTGCAGCATCTGCAACAGCTATCTACAACCAAGATATGGTTGCTATGGCAGCTACAGGTACAGCAGCAGTTGCAGCAGCAGCTACTACTCACAACCTAGGTTCGTTAAACGGAGTGTTCTACACTGACGCAACAACTAGTAAGCCAACATTCCAAAACTATCTTCAAGGCTCTAATACAGCTACTGATATAGTTGCGTTTGTTAATGATGACCCGAATCAGATATACGAAATTAGATCTGACAATGCGGGTGCATCAGCTCAAACTGATGTTGGTAACACAGCTGAAATTTCATATTCAGCTGGTGCAAGTCCAAATTACATCTCTAGAACAACTCTAGATGACAGTACTTTGAACACAACTGCACAACAATTAAAAATCGTAGGCGTATCGAGAGATCCGGACAATAGCGACTTAACATCTGCAAATGTAGTATGGAGAGTTGTTATCAACGAACATTTCTTTAATACGAATACAGGGGTATAATAGGAGTAATTAAATTATGGCTATATCACGTAATCAACTAGTAAAAGAACTAGAGCCAGGTTTGAATGCACTATTCGGCCTGGAGTATAAACAGTATGAACAAGAACATGCTGAAATATACAACACTGAGTCAAGCGACAGAGCTTTTGAAGAAGAAGTAATGTTGTCTGGATTCGCTCAAGCACAAGTTAAACCAGAAGGTTCTGGAATAGCTTATGACAGTGCTCAAGAAACTTTCACAGCAAGATACACTCACGAGACAATAGCTCTTGGGTTTGCAATCACTGAGGAAGCGATTGAGGACAATTTGTATGACAGACTTGCGTCTAGATATACAAAAGCTTTAGCAAGATCTATGGCTCAAACTAAACAAGTTAAAGCAGCTGCACCATTAAACAATGGTTTACCTGGTGGATCTTTCCAATCAGGAGATGGTGTAACTCTTTTCAACACAGCTCACCCAACTATTTCTGGAACTTTCCAAAATACGTTGACAACTGCTGCGGACTTAAACGAAACTTCATTAGAACAAGCAATGATTGACATCGCTGCTCTTACTGATGAAAGAGGTTTAAAGATCGCTGCTAAAGCTGTGAAGATGATCATTCCATCTGCTCTTCAGTTTACTGCGGACAGATTGATGAACTCTGCACAAAGAGTTGGAACTGCTGATAACGATATAAACGCGTTAAGAAACATGGGTATGGTTCCTGGTGGATACACAGTTAACCACTACTTAACTGACACAGATGCGTTCTATATTACTACAGACGTTCCTAATGGAATGAAGCATATGGAAAGAGCTCCATTAACTACAAAAATGGAAGGCGATTTCGATACTGGCAATGTAAGATACAAAGCTAGAGAAAGATACGTATTTGGCGTATCAGACCCTAGAGGTATTTTTGCATCACCAGGTGCTTAATCAATAATTTTGTGGCGGGACATAGTTCCGCCACAATCACTATATAGAAAGACAAAACCATGAAAAAATTCCTTGTAAACATATACGCATACGATCATCACGCTAAATTTGAAGTAGATTCTAATGATGATCCTGTTTCACTAGAACAATCAATAGTTGACAAACTGGGAGAAAAGAGTATAAGTTGGGAATCATCGGGAATGTTTTCGGACAGACCTTATCGAATAACTTATGAGGAAGTTAGTAATGATACAAGACCTATACAAAGCAAAAAGGTCCTTGGAGTTGAAGTGGGAACAGGAGCATCTATCTAACGGTAGATATACTCTTGAAATGGTCAGAATTGATGACAAAGTTAAGCAAATCATCACTGATATTAAGCTTGAAGAAGCTGAAATTGCCCACAGGCAAAACACTGCAGAAGGTGTTGCTCCACAAGTTTCTGTAGCTACTTAATAAAAAAGCTACATCGTTGGAATAAATCCACTCCACACTACAGGCTCTCTTGCACTCTACTTAAATCTAGTATATAAAATAACAACTATACAATTAAATCAGAACATAGACGCGTATAGTCGACGGCCTAGAGACTATGTTCGGAAACTAGGAGGATATAATTATGGCAAATACTACATTTACAGGACCGGTCCGATCGGAAAACGGTTTTGAAGACATAACAAAAAACGCAGATACAGGTGCAGTTACATCTAATGCAGCTTATGGAAAAGCTATTAGAGGTGGTGTTCAATCTTTATCAGGAGCAGGTGCAGTTGATCTAACTAACTTGGTAACTGAGCTAACTACTACTGGAGCTAATGCATTAACTTTAGCTGATGGTACAACTTCAGGACAAGTTAAAATCATTAACATGATCGTTGATGGTGGAGATGGAACTTTAACTCCAGTTACTTTTGCAAATGGAACAACAATTACTTTCGATGCGGTAGCTGAATCAGCTACTTTAGTTTGGAATAGTACTATTGGTTGGGTTGCAACTTCAGTTCAAGGTGCAACAATAGCGTAATAAATAATTAGTGTGGGGCTTTGGCCCCACATCAATTTAACGGAGAATAATTATGGCAGGCGGCGGATCTTTTATAAGTGATCAGAAGTTTACAACACTAACAGCAGACGGTAATTTTAAAACTATCACTGGTGGTAGTACAAATATAGGTCCTTGTAGAGTTACATACATACAAGCTCATGCAGCAACAAATGGTGTTGTTAAATTACATGATGGAACTGGAACAGGTGGTTCTTTAGAATTACAAGTCAAGTTTGGATCTGAAGGATTAGATTTAATGGTCCCTGGTTCTGGTATAAGATTTAAAACAGGAGTCTATTTAGATTTAGATCAAACAGACTCAGTAACAATAGGATACACAGGCTAATGAAGTCAGACGTAAAAGCAGTTAGAAAAACAGGAACAGGTTCTGTATTCGCAGGAAGAACTAGACTAAGAGGAATTATTTTAGCATCAACAGGTTCTGCAGGTTCAGTTACATTACAAGATGGAAACTCAGTAACACAGTTTCAAGTAGATGTACCAGCAGGTGATGTATTTTCTTACAATCTAGCAGAAGACGGAATTTTATTTGAAAGTGGAATGACTATTTCAGCAATTTCAAATTCAACTGTGACTGTCATCTTAGATAAATAGGAGAGTAAATGGCTAACACTACTTCGGGTACAACTACCTTTGAAAAAGGTTTTTCTATTTCAGATATTGTTGAAGAGTCCTATGAAAGATTAGGTATGCAAGGTGTTTCTGGCTATCAATTAAAGTCTGCACGAAGATCTCTTAATATTTTATTTCAAGAATGGGCAAACAGAGGTTTGCATTATTGGGAAGTTGCAAACAATAATATTACATTAGTTGCAGATCAAGCAACATACACAATGTTTAGATCAACAGCAGATGGTACTTCAAGCGCTACTGCTGTTTATGGTGTTGATGATATATTAGAAGCGTCATACAGAAACTCTAATGTAGATACACCTCTTACAAAAGTAAGTAGATCACAGTATCAAGCTTTTTCAAATAAAACTTCTACTGGAACACCATCACAATATTTTGTTCAAAGATTTATAGATAAAATCACAGTTACTTTATATTTAACACCTGGATCTAGTGAGGCAGGTAAATTTTTAAATTATTATTATGTAAAAAGAATTCAAGATGCAGGTGATTATACTAATGATGCAGACGTACCTTACAGGTTTGTACCATGTATGACTGCAGGTTTAGCTTATTATCTTGCTATTAAAAATGCACCTGACAGAGTTCAAATGTTAAAGATGTTATACGAAGATGAATTACAGAGAGCTTTACAAGAGGACGGCTCATCATCAAGTACTTTTATTAGTCCTAAAGTTTACTATCCGGAGTCTTAATGTCTAGTCTTTCTTCAGGTAAATACGCACAATTTATATCAGATAGATCAGGATTAGCTTTTCCATATTCTGAAATGGTAATAGAGTGGAACGGTGCAAGAGTACATACTTCAGAGTTTGAACCAAAGCATCCTCAACTAGAACCAAAGCCACATAGTGCAGACCCACAAGGTTTATTAAATGCAAGACCTGCAAGAGTTGAGCCTGCTGTTGCAAGAATATTAACTTTAAACCCATTGTCCGCTACAAATGGGTCTACAACAATTACAGTGTTTGAAGACAATCATGGAAGAACTACAGGTGATACTGTAAGATTTAGAGATGGTGAATCTGGTGCAGGTATAACTTCTGCAGATATTAATAACGCTTCGGGATTTACAATTACAGTTACAAATGCTAATAACTATACATTTACAGCTTCAGGTACAGCAACTGCAACTGCAAAAATAGGAGGAGGAAGTATATCGGCTGGTCCGGTTACACTATCACCATAATGGCATATACACTAGCAAACTTACAAGGCGATATTAGAAATTACACTGAGGTAGATGATGGGGTTTTATCTACAGGAGTTTTAAACACAATAATTAAAAATGCTGAAAACAGAATATATAGAGAAGTAGATTCTGATGATAATAGATTTTATGCTACATCAAATTTAGTTTCAGGTAATAGATATGTAACAATTCCATCTGATCTAAGATATATTAGGTATGTTCAACTAAAAGATAGTTCTGGAGATCAAGTATTTTTAGATAAAAGAGATACTAGTTTTATGGCTGAGTATTATAATACTCCTGGAACAGCTTCAGGACTTCCTAAATATTATGGCAATTGGGACGCTACTTTTTGGGTAGTGGCCCCTACACCAAATGCAACTTTTGAGATTACTCTAGCTTATACTAAACAACCTATAAGTATTACCAATACAACAACTCCAACAGCTGCTCCAGCAGCTACTTCGGGAACATATGTATCTAATAAATATCAGGATTTACTTTTGTACGCATGTTTGGTAGAAGCATATGGGTACTTGAAAGGACCCGTAGATATGTTACAATACTACGAACAGTCATATCAAAAGGCTGCAAAATCTTATTCTATTGAACAAGAAGGTAGAAGACGTAGAGATGAATGGCAAGATGGCGCTATTCGTTCACAAATAAAATCGCCATCACCGTAATATTAAGGAGATAAAATATGGCAAACGTAGTACCGTTTTCTTTTAAAGGTGAATTAATGTCAGGAACGCATAATTTTGCGAATGGCGGAGACTCTTTTAAAATAGCATTGTACACATCTAATCCTTACTCAACATCTAGCACAGTTGCTTTAACTACTAACGAAGTTTCTTCTGCAGGTAGTTCAAACTATGTTAGAAAAGTTTTAGGTAGTCAAGCTGTTGTAGCTACAACCGCCACTACATCTGTAGACTTTGCAGATGTAACGTGGTCAAGCGCAACTTTCACTGCAGCTTTTGCAGCGATATATAATGACGACCAAAGCGATAAGTTGTGTGTGGTTTTAGATTTTGGTGGAAGTAAGACAGCAACGAATGGTGACTTCACTATTTCGTTTCCTGATCCTTCTACTGCTAGTAATGCAATTATCAGTTTAACATCGTAGGATTTTAAATGGCGTTTAAACTAAACGATAGAGTAAAAGAATCCAGTGCAACTACTGGAACAGGAACGTTTACACTAGGTGGAGCAGTTTCAGGTTTTGAAACTTTTTCTGCTGGTATCGGTGGAGGCAATACTACCTATTACTGTATCTTTGAAACAGGAACAAATAACTTTGAAGTTGGTTTTGGAACTTTAAACGGAGGAGCAAGTACACTTGCTAGAACTAATATTATCTCCAGTTCTAATAGTGATGCTGCCGTAAACTTTGCAGGTGCAACAGAAGTATTCTGTACAGTGCCTGGTGCAAAGATTAGTTTACCTAAACCAGAAGAGTATGGTTCTTCATCAGCGCCAAAAATAATTACAGTTAAAGTTGGTACTAAAACAACAGCACATCCTTATTCAGGTCAAGGATCTTCAAGTGCATATTTCTTTGATGGATTAGAATCACCTGCGATTACATTTTCAGGTGCAGATTCATCATACAAATATTACTATAGATTTGATATATCTGATTCTAGTAACTCAGGACACCCATTTAGATTTTATTTAGATGCAGCTAAATCTACAGCTTATACAACTGGAGTAACTACAAGTGGTTCTGGTGGTAGTTCAGGAGACTATACTCAAATAGCAGTAGATGCTAACACACCAAATATTTTATACTACCAATGTTCTTCACACAGTTACATGGGTAATTTTGCAAACACTATATCTAATTATGCAAATGGAAATTTAACTGTAGGATCTAAACTAATAATGCCTGATGTTACATCAGGTAAAATATTAATAGGAGATGGTACAAGTTATGAAGAATCTGCAATGTCAGGTGATGCAACAATCGCATCTGGTGGAGCATTGACGCTAGCTAACTCTGGAGTATCAGCAGCTAGTTATACAAATTCATCAATTACAGTAGATGCAAAAGGTAGAGTAACAGCAGCATCTAATGGAACAGCAGGAGCTTCAGCGGGTTTTGCCGTTGCAATGGCAATCGCGTTATAGTATAAGGAATAAATTATGGCACAAAACTTTAGAAATTATTTAACAAGAAATACAGGTACATCAGCAGTAGATGCTTTAGGCGGAGCTGCAGATAGTTTTGATACTTTAATTAGTATTAGAATGGCTAACGTAACTACATCAACTATAGCTGTCGATGTTTATCTTAGAAGATCATCAGCAAATTATTATTTAATCAAAAATGCGCCGATTGTCAGTGGCGGCTCACTAGAGCTTATTGACGGAGGAAGTAAAATTGTACTTGCTTCTGGAGACCAACTGTACGTTCAATCAGATACAGCTAGTTCTCTAGATACAGTGGTAGGTGCAGTTGACGCAATCAGTACATAGGGATAATCATGTCGTATTTAGGAAACGCACCAAAACAAAATTTAAATACCATGAACTCTCAACAGTTCAACGGTGATAATTCAGAAACAAACTTTACACTTTCACAAACTGTAGCCAACACTGCAGAAGTAGAAGTTTATGTTGGAAACGTTAGACAAGATCCGTTTTCAGCTTACTCAATATCTGGTGGCACCACTTTAGCTTTTACAGCGGCACCTCCAACAGGTACTGGAAATATCTATGTAGTGTTCCAAGGTAAGTCTTTAGGTAACATTGAACCAGGAGCCAATAGCATTCAAGCAGGAATGATTTCTGCAATCAACGGTGGATATAAAAATTTAGCAACAGTTTCAGAATCAATAACAGTTGCTGCAACGGACAACATGATGTTATGTGGTCCAGTATCTTTTACAGCAACAGTCACAGTAAACGGGACATTAACGGTAGTATAATATGGCAACATTATTTGTAGATAAGATAGACCCACAATCAGGAACTAGTTTAGAGATAGGCTCTTCAGGGGATACTATTACTATTCCAAGTGGAGCAACTATGGTTAATAATGGAACGGCAACAAATTTTGGTTCAAAAGGAACAAATTTTTTTAAAGCAACCAATACATCTGCAACTGCAGCATTTAATCATGGCTCATCAACTTTAGTTCCATACGATACAGAAACTTATGATCCTGATGGAGTTTACACTAACACAGCTGGAAATTATAAATTTACTTGTGCTACTGCTGGGTATCATTACTTTATTGGAAAATGCCAACAAGATATGGGTTCAGTAAAATCAAGACAAATATCTATGTCATTTTATAAAAATGGTTCACAATTAACTGGCGAAGGAATTTATTACGATAACTATGTTTCTGGTGGTAGTTCAGGAAGTTTTTTAGATTATTCTTTAATGCTCTCTGCAGTAGTTAATTTATCAGTAAGTGATTATGTTCAAGTTTATTGGTATCAAACAACACCAGATGGTTCAAATGGAAGTTATAAATATAATGGAAATTACAACAGTTTTTCTGGATACAGGATAGCACAATAATATTATGGGAACAATTAAAACAACAAATATAGAACCAATCGCGGACAACGGCACAGTAACCCTGGGTAGTTCTGGTGATACGATTACTATTCCAAGTGGTGTTACTCAATCAGGTGTTGGTGGAACTAACACTCCAGCTTTTTTAGCAAATTTATCATCTACACAAAGTTTAAGTAATAATACAAATACAACTGTTGTTTTTGATAATGAAGTTTTTGATACAGATAGTGGTTATGATACATCAACTGGAATTTTTACTGTTCCAAGTGGCAAAGGTGGAAAATACTTAATAGGTGCTTATCCTACAATAACAGCAACTAGTGGTGCTACAATTTTTAGATGTTTAATTACAAAAAATGGAACAAGCACAAGCGTTGCAAGAGCAGATATAAGAATAGGAGATAATGGCGTTGGTGGATTTGCAGAAAATACTCCACCTTGCAGTGCAATAGTTGATTTGTCTGCATCAGATACTTTAAGAGTTATTGCTAGAATTGAAGGTGGCAGTGGAACTTTAAGAATATCAGATAGTTCTAGTAATACAGCTTCACAATTTTTTGTAACTAAATTAATAGAATAAGGAAAATAAATTATGGCATCAATTATAAAAGCAAATCAACTACAGGACTTTGGCGGTAATAGCATTTTAACGTCTGATGGTGCGGGTAATGTGACTCCTAATGCAAGTGGAATTAAAAACACTCCAGCTTTTTTTTCTCAAGGAGTTTCATCTTCACAAGCAATTTCAAATGAAACTTATACAACTTTAACAAATTGGAATACACCGTCTAGTCTTTTAGGAAGTATTACTTTTTCAAGTGGGATATACACTGTTGGCACAGCAGGAACATATTTTTTTTATGCTATGCCAGATATAGGGAACATGGCTGATGGAGATAGAGCTTTTGTAGTAATACAAGCTTCAGAAGATAGTTTTTCAAGTTCATCAGATATATCACCAAATGGTAAAATTATGAATGCAAACGGTAATGCTGATGTTACACCACAAGTTTCTTGTGTTCACACTTGCACTGCAAGCACTCAAGTAAGAGTACAAGTTTGGCAAGACTATGGTGGAAATAGAAATTTTCAAGGTGGAATTTTTATGGGTTACAAATTAATAGGAGCATAGATTATGGCATTAAGTAAAATAGACGCGGTAAACTTTTTAACAGGTACAATACCATCTGGTAATATAGCTACGTCATCTTTATCTGCAGCGGCGACGGGTAAGGTTTTACAAGTTGTTCAAGCATCATTTGAATCTAGTGCTACATCAACAACATCAACTTCCTTTGTTGCAACTGGACTTGATGTAAGTATTACTCCAAGTTCTACTTCATCTAAAATTTTAGTAAGATATGATTTAAGTAATTATGCAATTACTTCAAATACAAACACAACTGCAACTCTTTATAGAGATAGTACAAATTTAGGAGATGCTACAGATGGAATAAGTTGGGGTTATACAAGTGGTCATCATGGTTATCCTTTAGGTGCATCATTTCTAGATTCTCCATCAAGTACGTCAAGTTTAACGTATCAAGTATATATAAAAACAAATAGTGGTACTTTGTGGATTGGTGGTGGAGATGGTAGATCAACACATAATTTTATAACTGCAATGGAGATAGCTGGATAATGATTATAAATGCAATTTTAAAAATAAATCCTAATGCAGAAGTTACTGTAAGAGGTAGTGATATTAATACTTGTGAAATAGAATGGCACAATGGAACCACACCTATTTCTAAAGCTGACATAGAAGCACAATTCACAGCAGTAGAATTTGATATGGTTATGGAAAGTTTAAGAGCTAAAAGAAATGCATTACTTGCTGAAACAGATTTTTACGCATTATCTGACGTGACAATGTCAACAGATATGACTACTTATAGACAAGAATTAAGAGATATAACTAATGGAATAACAACAGTAGAAGAAGCAAATGCTGTTGTATTTCCTACAAAACCATAATATAAGATAACAAAGGAGACAAAAACTATGGCATCACTTTCAAGCAAAATCAAACAGTACGCATCAGACAATGGTGTTGCTTCTGTTGACTTTACAACGGACGTTTTGCTTCAGGACGACTCAAACGGTCAGGGACCTTACATCAAGGAATGGAATATTTCAGGTGTAACGAAACCTACTGATGAGCAACTGAACGCTGTAGATTCTGCTGCAGATCTCGAAGAGAGACAAAATGCAGTAAGAGCTACAAGAAAAAACGCCTACGGTGATCTTGGTTCACAGCTCGACATGCAGTACCACGACAATGTTGATGGTACAACTACATGGAAAGATCATGTAGCAAGTGTGAAGACTGCAAACCCGATCCCAACTGAATAAGGAGATTAACAATTGGCTTACGTTGGAAAAGCTCCTCAAACAGGAGCGTATCAAATACTGGATGACATATCAGGGTCATTCACCGGATCAACACCAGGACCGTTTAACTTAACGGTGAACGGCACAGCTGTGTCTCCTGGAAACGAAGCTAATTGTATAATCTCTGTATCAGGAGTTGTCCAAGAGCCGCAATCCGCATTTACAATATCGGGAAGTCAGATTACTTTCACAAGTAACCCAGCTTCATCAGATACTTTTTTTGGTACAGTTCTTGGTGATGTATTTGATATCGGAACTCCAACAGATTCAACAGTCAGTGCAGGATCTTTAAGTTCAACTTTCTTTGTAAAGAACAATCAAACTTGGTCAAATATTAATATGACAGGTTCAAACAACGGAGCACTCGTTGGCCCCGTTACAGTTTCAGGCACAATAACAATACCATCAGGGAGTACATTCGTAATTTTATAATGAGTAAATTAGAAACAAATCAAGTGGATCCATCTACAGGTACTACGCTAACGCTAGGTACAAGTGGAGATACAATAGCAATTCCTTCAGGAGTTACAATTGCTAACTCTGGAACTGCAACTGGATTTGGTGGAGATAACACTCCAGCGTTTGAAGCAAACTTATCTGCTAATCAAGGAATAAGTGATGCTACTTATGTTAAAGTTGAATTTGACACAGAAGTTTTTGATACAGATAACTGTTATGATAATTCTACTAACTACAGATTTACTCCAACTGTTGCTGGTAAATATTTTGTGTATTCAAGATTACAATTAGATTCTCAAGCTGGTAGTAATTTCGACCAAGGTTTTAATAGGATTTATAAAAATGGTAGTGTTTACAGTCAAACACAAATGAATATGGGAAACAGTCTGCCAGAAAATATAATGTTAAATTGCCATGCTACAATAGACATGAATGGTTCTTCAGATTATATAGAAATTTTTGCATATCTTAATGACACATCTGGAACACCTACAGTTAGAGGTACTAGTTATCCATGGTCAATTTTTGGAGCATACAAATTAATAACTTAAAATAAATTATGGCAGACGGAACTTTAAAAGTAGGAACAATAACAACTAGCTCTGGATCAGGGACGATTACACTTGGTCAATCTGGGGAGACTATTACTGTTCCTAGTGGATGTACAATTACCAATAATGGTACACAGACAGGTTTTGGTGGAGACAACACTCCAGCTTTCATGGCTACTCAAGGAAGTACACAATCAAGTTTAAGTTCAGATGCAACTACAAAAATTGCAATTAATACAGAAGTTTTTGACACTAATAGTGCTTTTGATGCTTCTACTAATTATAGATTTACAGTTCCATCTGGTAAAGCTGGTAAATATTTATTTTTTGGACAAGCTAAAATAAGATCAGATAGTTCAAATTATTTAAGACAAGCAGCAGTTTATTTATATAAAAATGGAAGTGGAATTACTAATTCAGTTTTTTATGAAAGTGATTATGTATTAGAAACAACTTTAAATTTTTCTTATGCAGATAATGCAAGTGTAGGTGATTATTATGAAATATATGCTAAAGGTACAACAGGAAGTGGGACTTATAATATTGGAAGTGGACTTTTAGGAGCAACATTTTTAATAACTTAGGAAAATAAATTATGACAAGTATTTTAAAAGTAGACCAACTTCAGGATTCAGGGGGGAATAATCTAGTTACATCAAATGGTAGTGGTGTTATCACTGCTTCAGCGTTTGGAAAAGTTTTGCAAGTAATAACAGCCACAAATACTGTGGAAAGAACAACAACATCAAATTCATTTGTAACTGCTTCAAATACATTAACAGTTAATATAACTCCATCATCTTCATCAAATAAAATATTGCTTTTAGGTTCTTTTCCAATGCATATTAATGGCTCTGCTTCTTTGGGGGTTCATACTATTTACAGAGATTCTACAAATTTAGGTCAAACAAATTTTGGATTTGGTTATGTTTATAGTTCAAATTCAAATCCTGTAAGTACAAATGCTAATGTATTTTTAGATAGTCCAAGTACAACTTCATCAATAACATATCAAGTTTATATAAGAGCAACTAACAATACAGTATTTATATCTCCAAATGCTGCAACATCAACATTAACAGCTTTAGAAATAGGAGCATAATGGAAAACAAAATTATAAAAGCAATTCAAAAAATAAATCCAACAGCAGAAGTATCTGTAAGTGGAGAAGATATTAATTCAATCGTTTGGGAAAATGGAACAACTCCAATTCCTGTTGCAGATATTCAAGCACAAATACCAATAGTAGAACAAGAATTAAAAGACGCTGAACAAGCAGCAATAGATAAGAAAGCCTCTGGTAAACAGAAGCTAAAAGATTTAGGATTGGACGACGCAGAAATTAAAGCGTTGATAGGAGCATAATGGCGATAACAAGATTAGGTGGAGCGAATGCGATAACAGGGACACTTCCTGCTGCAAACATTAACAACACTTCTATTGGAAGTGTAACAGCATTACCAGCTGGTGTAGGTGGTAAGGTTTTGCAAGTTGTTCAAACTGTAATAACAACTGCACAAGCATTAAGCACAAGTACAAGTAAAATTGATTTACCAGGATATTCAGTTGCAATAACTCCATCATCATCTTCTAATAAAGTCTTGGTTTCTTGGAAAATAATGTATTGTAATAATTCTGGAGATGCACATTTTTTATACTTAAATAGAGGTACAACAGAAATTGCTAAAGGAACAACTGGCTCAATAGGAAATCAAGCTACTGTTGCTTTGCTTCAAGCTAATAGTAATAACTATTGGGGTTTTGAAATTGGTGGCGAATTTTTAGACTCTCCATCTACTACAAGTGCAACAACATATAAATTTCAAATAAATACATATTCTAATTATACTTGTCATTTTAATCGTACTGCTAGAGGTAATGCAGATGGTTGTTTTGTTTCAACAATGACAGCAACAGAGATAGGAGCATAATGAGTATTATATTAAAATCAATTTTAAAAATAAATCCAACAGCAGTTTGTAGTGTTCAAGATGAAAATATTAATAATATTCTTTGGTTAGATGGAACAACACCTATACCAGTAGCTGACATAGAAGCTAAGATGACAGAACTACAAGCAGAGTATGATGCTGAAGAATGGAAAAGAAACAGACAAGCTGAATACCCATCAATGGACGATTGTATCCACGCACTATTAGATGGTGGTGACACACTTACAGAATTACAAGCTAAAAGAACAGCTACTAAAAATAAATATCCGAAATCAGGAGCATAGACCATGCTCGGACTAACTTCTTTATCCGGTGCTCCAATATCGACATCGTTCTTTAACCCTAATGTTACAATCAATGTAACAGGAAGTCCTTTAACATTAAGTATAGGTAGTTCTTCTGCACTAGCAGGAGCATTTGTAACACCATCTGGAAGTCCGTTAACTTTAGGTTTTGGATCACTAACTATTGCTGCAGCAGCAAATGTTACACCTACTCCTACACCACTAACTCTAGGTGTTGGTACAGTTACAATATCAGCGGCAGCTAATACAAGTGTTACTGGAAACCAATTGACCTTGTCTACAGGAAGTGTTACAATAACAGCCGCTGCGAATGTAAGTCCTACAGGCGTGCCAATGACTCTTACGGTCAATGACCCAGGTATCATTACATGGCAACCTATAGATCCAGGAGCATCACAAACATGGGTTAATATAAACCCTTATTAGGAGAATTATGGCATCAAGTTATTCAACAAACTCAAAATTAGAATTAATTACTACCGGTGAAAAAGCAGGTCTTTGGGGTACAATTACTAATACAAACTTACAAATCTTAGAACAATTATCTACAGGTTATTTATCATTAGCTGTAGGTGGTGCAGACGTAGCATTAGCATTAGATAATGGTGCAACATCCAATGGTAAAAACATATATATTAAATTAACAGGAACGTTAACAGGTAACAGAACAGTTACTATTCCAGACACTGCTGAAAGAGTGATGGTGTTTGAAGATGCAACTACAAGAGAAAGTTCGGGTTCAATAAAAACATTAACTATTAAAACAGTATCGGGATCTGGTGTTACAGTACCATCAGGTGCAACGGTATTAGTTTATTCAGATGGAACTAATGTTAATCTTGGTATGCAAACTAAAGGTTACATAACAGTAAACTCTTCTACTGTAACTGCTTACACAGCATCTGCTGGTGAACAAATTTTTGCAAATACAACAACTAACCCAATTACAATTACACTTCCCACAGCACCTGCTACAGGAGATGAGATTACATTTATCGATGCAAGAGGAACATTTAACTCTAACAATTTAATAATAAATAGAAATGGTCAACCAATAAATACAGGTACATCAAACCTAACCCTAACCACTAACGGTCAAGCTTTTACATTAGTGTATGTGGATGCAACAAGAGGCTGGGCTTACAAAAATAACACGGCATAAGGAGCAGAATAATGGCTCTAATTGATTTTAAAGTATTACCGGGAATAGATAAGCAAGATACCGAATCTGGTGCAGAAAACAGATGGGTTGATTGTGATAATGTTAGATTTAGATATAACCTACCTGAAAAAGTTGGTGGTTGGTCTTCACTAATTTCAGATACTATTGTCGGAGTTGCAAGACGTGAGTTTGCATTTGTTGATTTAGAAGGTAATAGATATATTGCAATAGGAACAGATAAGTTTTTACTTATATATTTTGAAGGACAGATATACGATATCACTCCAATTAAATCTACAATTGGTAGTGTTGTTATGTCAGCTGCAGATGCAACAAAAGAAGTATCACTAACATTTTCATCTAATCACAATTTACAATCAGGTGATATTATTTTATTAGATAGTGTGACTGTACCAAGTGGTATAGGATTAACTGATGCTGCGTTTGAAGATAAGTTATTTCAAGTAACTAGAGTTACATCATCTCTAGTTGCAATTGTTACTGGAACAGAAACTACAACAGGAGCTGCTGGCGGTGGTTCATGTAGTGTAATTCCATATGAACAAGTTGGTCCTGCTGCACAATCTTATGGTTATGGTTTTGGTATTGGACAATATGGTGGTACTGTTCAAAGTCCATTTACAACAACTTTAAATGGAGCATTACTTGCAGACACTAATGGTACCGGTGGATCAGGAACTGTCATTAACGTTACATCAAACTCTGGTCTTCCTGCTACAGGAACTATAGCAGTTGGAAATGAATTAATTACATATGCTGGAAAGGGTACAAACACTTTAACAGGTATTACTAGAGGAGCTTTTGGAACTGCAACTGTAGGTACTTCAAATGGTCAAGCTCATTCAAATGGCGCAACGGTTACAGATGCTTCAAACTTTACTGGTTTTGGAAGTGCTGTAGAAGCTTCTAAAGTGACTCTGGAACCAGGCCTCTGGAGTTTAAGTAATTTTGGTCAAGTGTTAGTTGCAACTATTGCTAATGGAAAAACATTTACATGGAACTCAGGTATTGCTGCAAGATTAACAACTAGAGCTTCAACCACCACAACAAATTTTCAAACAACTAATAATCCAACAGCAACTAGAGTTACATTGGTGTCCCCTACAACACGTCACTTAATTCATCTTGGAACTGAAACAACTATTGGAGATACATCTACACAAGATGATATGTTTATAAGATTTTCTGATCAAGAAGATATAAATGATTATACACCAACAGCTATTAACAGCGCTGGATCACAAAGATTACAGGATGGAACTAAGATCATGGGTTCTCTAAAAGCTAAAGAAGTAATTTTAGTTTGGACTGATAATGCATTGTACACCATGAAATTTATTGGTGCACCTTTTACATTTGGTTTTGAGCAAGTTGGTACTAACTGTGGGTTGATTGGTAAAAATGCAGCTATTGAAATAGATGGCGCTGCGTTTTGGATGTCTAATAATGGTTTCTTTATGTTTGATGGTACGGTTAAATCGTTACCTTGTAGTGTTGAAGATTATGTTTATGATCAAGCAGATACTACTAAAGGTCAACAAATTACAGCAGGATTAAATAATCAGTTTACAGAAGTTGTTTGGTACTACCCATCAACTAGTTCTGACTATAATGATCAATATGTAGTTTTAAATTATGGAGAAAAAGTAGAAGGTGGTGTTTGGTATATTGGAACAGAAGCCAGAACATCTTGGATTGATGCAACTATTTATCCAAAACCTACTGCAACTAAATATATCAGCACTTCAAATGGTAGTTTTCCAGAAATTGTGGGTCAAGATGGTTTAGGTCAAACTACAATATTTGAACATGAAGTAGGAACTGATCAGGTTAATCCTGATGGTAGTACAACAGCAGTTACATCTTTTGTAAAATCATATGATTTTGATCTACAGAGTGAAGGTACCGTAGGTCAAGTATTTTTAGCTATGAGAAGATTTATACCAGACTTTAAAAACCTACAAGGTAATGCAAAAGTAACCCTTGCTGTCAAACGTTACCCTCAGCAATCAGATACAAATACATCTTTGAGTCCCTTTACAATTAACACGAATACTGATAAAAAGGATACAAGAGCCAGAGGCCGGTTTGTTAATATCAAAATAGAAAATACTGATGTTAGTGAGTCTTGGCGTTTTGGTACATTAAAAATAGATATACAACCAGACGGACGTAGATAATGGCAACTTTATTTGATCTAGCACAACAATATTTAAACAGAGCTTTACCTGAAACTTTTAAATATGATAGAACTAATCAACCTGGAATAGGACCTCGTCTTCCAGTACAACCAGAAGAACCAATACAAAAAATATTACCTAGACCAGGTGGCAATGAAGAAGGATTTAGTGTTTACAATCCTGATCCTAATAGAACAAGAACATCAGATCAATATAGTCCTTATAATTACAGACAAGCTGCTGAAAGAAGTTTAATCGGATCGGGTGATTCACAATTTGACATAAATAAATATGGAACTGGATTTAGATCAGAAACTGAAGCACAAAAATTTATGGACATGTATCCAGATTATTATAGAGGTAATAAACAATTAGAAGGTATACCGGGTATGGTACAAAGCTATATGAAAAATAGTATACCAGGACAATTAATTGGAAGTGCAGTACGTGGAATAGAAAGTTTACTTCCTGTAAATCAAAGAGCTATTTTAGAAAATGAATTATTAGGTCAAGGTTTTCAATTAAATGATATTGGACAATTTGTGTCTGATGGTGGAGATATAAATAAAGCAGATGGGTCAAATATTATGGCAGGATACAATGCTGCTAAAGTAACTAGACAAACTTTTGATAAAAGAAGAAAAATGATTGAGGATAATATGAGTGATACAAATATTAATCCTAAAACTGGAAAAACATATAAAGAAGAAAAACTAGCAGCTCTTAAAGCAGCAGAAGATAAATTTTTTGGTGGATCAGCTAAAGCAACAACTGTTTTCAACGATAAACTTAAACAAAAAGATATAGATGATGGATTTATTAATGATCAAATTCCTACTTATGATGAAGAAATAAAAACATCAACGTATTCGGAAGATGAGGAAGATAATATATTAGATAATATATTAGATCCTATGAAAAAACCTACAAGTATTTACACAGCAACAGCTCCTACATATTTAGATAACTATCCAACTACTATAACAGGTTTAGGAGATGGAACAGGAACTACTGGATCAGTTGATCCAGCAGGAATTAATACTATAGATTCAACTGTATATGCAAATGAAAATAATCCAAATAGTGTAAGTACTTCAGGTTTAACTTATAATCAGGGTGGAGGTCAAGAGGGTTCTTATGATTTTGTAGAACAAAATTTTACAAATCCAGGTAGTAATTATAATGCTGGAAGTGGTTACAATGCAACAGGTAAAGGTGGCCCTGCAGGTCAAGGATCTCCAAAATATGGAACAGGTAGTGGTAATTTAGGTGATTATCAAATACAACCAACTGATAGTGGAAATGACAGCAGCAATGACAGCAACTCTAAAATAGTATGTACCATGATGAATGAATCTTATGGCTTTGGATCTTTTAGAAATAAAATTTGGTTAAAACATTCAAAAGGTTTAGCACCTGAATATCAAAAAGGTTATCACAAATTATTCTTACCATTAGTTAAAATTGCTAAAACAAATAAAGTAGTTAGAAAAATATTAGAACACATTGCAGTTCACAGAACTATAGACATACGTCAGGAATCAAGAGGCAAGGTACATTTGCTAGGTAGAGTATATAGAAAAATACTAGAGCCGCTTTGTTATTTTGTAGGTAAACATGGCTAAGATAGTAATAAGAATACCTGAACCAAAAGAAGAATATGATGTATCAAACCAGAAACAAATTAATAGAGCTATTGCTTTGATAACAGAACAATTAAATTCTACATTCTTAGATGAATTAAAACAAGAGACTGAAAGATTTACTTGGTTTAAATCTTCGGGGAGTAGTAGTTAATGGCTAACATATATAAAAATGCACAGTTTGATTTAACAACTACTGCTGCTACAGATATTTATACGGTACCATCTAACTCAAGAGCAATTATACAAAATATACATATGGCAAATGTTGGAGCAGGAAACGTAGTTGTACATGCACATATTTACGATAATTCAGCAACCACACAATATACGTTTGCAAAACATACAATTGCGGCAAGTAATTCGCAATCAATATCTGATGGATCAGTTGTGTTAGAAGAAAATGACATATTGCGAGTTCAGTCAGATAGTGCTAATGATATAGAAGGAACTTGTGCTATACTAGAAATTAATCGAGACTAAGGAGAAAAAATGGCGTTTAAAGAAGAAGGATCAGTAAATTATACAATAATAAATGGTAAGAAAGTACCAGTTGTTAAATGTGAAACAGAAGTAGTATTGAGAAATACACAAACTAATTACGAGTACAATTCAGATAAAGAAGCAGAAGATGATATTGCTAATCCTGAAACAGCTACTCAACAAGGACATATAACAAGATCATTAAAAATTAAAGTAGCAGCAATGCCACCATTAGGAGCAGGTTCAGAATAATGCCAATTTCAAGAGGACAAATGCCGAGACAAATGTACGGACTAGGAAGTCTAGTGAAGTCTATTGGTAAGACAGTTAAAAAAGTAGTAGGTTCACCTTTAGGTAAAGCAGCTATATTAGGTTTTGGTGCTAACGCATTGATGCCTGGAGGATTAAGTTCTTTATTTAGTGGGGGTGGTGGTTTAGCTAGTATGTTTGGTAAAGCTAAAAGTTTTATAGGCGGTTTATCCGGAATGCAAAAAGCAGCAGGTGCTGCCGGTATATTAGGTCTTGGGGGTGCTTTTGGAGGTATGGAAGACGAACAAGTAGAAGAATTAAAATCTAATCCGGAAGCATTAGCAAATTATTTAAGATCATATTATTCTAGATTAAATAAAACTGCTTCTCCACAAGAAGTAGAAAATTTTGTACAAAGAAATATGCAAGCTAATGGTGGAAGAATAGGTTATGACGACGGAACTAATCCTAAAAAAGATTTTTTAATTAAAAAAGGATATGGAGATATGGTAAAAAATATGTCCGTTATAGAAATAGATCAGTTGTTTAACAGTGTTAAAGGAACTACTACTGCAGCAAACACATATAGAGAACCCGCATATATGGGTGGTAGAATTATGCGTGCTTATGGGTCTGATGAGTTAGTGGAACAGGCTTCAGGAATTGAAGGATTAGATATAAACATTAATCCTCAAGGTGTAAAAGAGCTAGATTTACGAGATAGTGGTGGATTTATTCCTCCAGTTGGTGTAAAAGAAAAAGCAGATGATATACCTGCAATGTTATCAAACAATGAATTTGTAATGACAGCAGACGCAGTAAGAGAATTTGGTGATGGTAACGTTAACAAAGGCGCACAACGTATGTATGACATGATGAAAAAATTAGAAAACGGAGGAAAAGTATAATGGCAGTTCAAGAGACTAGAGTCAGGCCACCGGAATTTATAGAAGCAGCAGGTAAAACTTATCTAGAAGATCTTTCTTCTGCAGTAGGTGATTTTAAAGGTGCTGATCTTTCAAAAGTTTATGGTGCTCAAAACATAGCTGCTTTAGATCCCCTACAAGAACAAGCGGTTAAAAATTTACAATCAGGTCTTGGTTCATATGAACCTTATATTCAAGCAGCAGGTGCCGCTACAGGTCCTACAGGCTACCAACAATTTATGTCTCCTTATCAACAGGATGTTATTAATGCAACTTTAGGAGAGTATGATCTTCAAGCACAAAAAGGTTTAGGTTCAATCGCACAAAATGCAGTTGCTGCCGGTGCATTTGGTGGTTCAAGAATGGGTGTTCAAGAAGCCGAATATATGGCAGGTTCTGATAGAAATAGAGCAGCATTACAGGCACAATTATTGGGTCAAGGATTTACTCAAGCAAATCAATTAGCTCAACAACAATTTGGTAATCAAATGAATTTAGCTCAAAATGTTCCTGCATTACAAGGACAAGATATTGCAGGTTTAACTACATTAGGTGGAGCATTACAGGCACAAAAACAATCAGAACTAAGTGCTAATCAACAATTAAATGTACAAAATTTAAATCAACCTTTAACAGCAGCTCAACAATATGGAGCTGGAGTTACAAGTTTAATAGCCGGTTATCCTGGTAAATCTGTTCAAGAAGTAACACCTAATCCAAGTGGATTAGCTTCTATGTTAGGAGCAGGTTCTACGTTAGCTGGAATATATAGAACATTAAACCCAACGAAACCGGCTTAATATGAGTAAAGTATTTAGAAGACCAATGTTTAGAGGTGGATCTACTAACATGAATGGTATCATGTCTGGTATTGAAGATAGAACAAATTATAATATAGGTAGTCCAGGACAAAAAAATGAGATTGGTTTAGGACAACCTGTTTCTGCAAGAGAAAGACTTGAAGGTGTTGCAGATAAATTTTCTTCATCTGGTATGGATCCATTTAATCAATTCTTAATTCAAGGTGGATTAAATCTAATGTCTCAACCGTCTACAGGTGGTTTACTATCTGATATAGCAACAGCAGCTAAAGATCCCGCTACAAATCTATTTGCAGGTTTATCTGAAAGAGATAAATTAAAAAGAGACATAGCATTATCTGGGGAACAATTAGATATTGAATCTGATATTAATAAAGCAAAAGTTGAAGCAGATCAAAAATTCTTAGCAGACATGGATAAAAGAGATAAACAGTTTCAATCTGAAATGAAGCAAGGTGATAGATTATTTACAAAAGAAATGAAGGGTCTAGACTTTGATAACAACATGAAACTAATAACAGATCAAAGAAAATATGACAAATTAAGTTTAGAAGATCAAAGAGCATATGATGAAAGAATAACTGCAGATGCTAGAGAATATGAGCAGATGAATATTGAACAAAAACAAAAATATGAAGAGCGTTTAATAGTAGATGGTAGAGCTTTTGAACTTGAAAAAATTAAGAAAAAATTAGAAGGTGATAAAGATCTTACACAAATGCAGATTGATGCTAATGCAGAAATTAGAAAAGGTGATAATTATGATAAACGTAAAGCAGGTTTTATTGAAAAATATGACAGTGATGTTCAAGCGGGTCATAGAACAGATTTTGAATTAAATGGATTAGAAGCAGAAGCTAATAAAAAATTTGGTCAAAATTTTTCAGGTTTTACTGGTGGCGAGTACCATGGTCCATTTACAGATGAGATAAAAAGTAAAAATGTTGGTAAAACATTTTATGATGTAACCGATGGTCAATTTAAACAAGTAACTAGAAGTAAAGGTTCTGATGGAGAACTTGGATATAAAGTAATTGATATTAATACATACACACCTGATGCAAGTGAAACTGAAGCAGGTGGTAATGAATATAACACTGATAACCCATCATATAAGTATCCACCTAAAAATCCTGATTTGTCTGGAAACCCACCTTTTGGAACTAATATAGAAGATCAAGGATAGAACTTAAATGTCAGAGTTCATACCTCTAAGTTCAATTGAAAAAGACAATGATGTATCTTGGTATAAATCATTTGCAGCAGGTGTAGCCTCTGGTATTTTAAAAGTACCTGAAGGAGTAGTATCTCTTGCAGCAGAACTTATAGATCTAGGTGCAGATACAGATACAGCGGCAAGTGTAGAAGAATTTTTTGATAAACTAAATCCATTTGAAGAAGTTGCAGAACAAAGAGCTATAGGTAAACTTACAGAAAGTTTAATACAGATAGGTGTACCTGGAGGTATTGGTGCAAAACTTGCAAACAAAGCAGCTAGAAATTTAACTGCGAGAGCTTTGGGTGCAAAAAGAGCGGGGATGTATCCTAACTTAAAAGGAAAAGGCATTCAAATGTCTTTAAGAAAAGCTCAAGAATTAAATAGTAAATTAAAAGTACCGAGATATGCTGCAATAGCATTAGGAGGTGCAGCTGGGGAAGCTTTAGTTGCAGACACTGAAGACATAGGAACATTTGGAGATATGTTTCAATCAGGTCCAACTCAATTAGATAGAGAAGAAAGAGATGGTGGTAGAGAAGATGCTATAAGAAAATTAATGAACAGAGTTAAGTTTGGTTCTGAGTCTTTATTAATTACTCCTGCTGTTTATGGTGTAGGTAAATCTGCAAAAGCTATAGCTCAAAGAGGTAAAGAACTTGCTTATAGTAATAAATCTTTTGATAGATTTTTAAATAAATATATTGTAGCGCCTTTTACTCCTGAAGGTAATTTACCAAAAGAAATATTTGGTGCTGAAAAAATAAAAGAGGGGTTAAGATCTAAAGATATTAATAGAGCAAGAGAAATTGTAAATAGTGTTACAAGACAAGTAGATTCTATATTTCCTGAAACACAATCTATGTTTGATAAATCTTTACGTGGTGAAAGAGAAAAATTTTTAAAAGGTTTAAATAGTATTTTATTTGATGGAGATGTAAGTAAGGCTATAAATCCAAAAAAAGTAGATGAATTATTAGATCAAATGAAAAGAAGTAATGTTCCAGAAGAAACAAGACAAATGTTGGTTGGTGGTCTTAATAATGCTAGGGAAGAGTTTGGTAATTTAATTAATATTTTAGACAATAATACAAAAGGAATAACCCTTAAAAAAGCTAGAAATGAAATTTCATCTTTATTTAAAGATAGAATTACAAATTGGGTTGGATCAACTTATAGAATATTTGAAGATCAAGGAAGAGGAATATCTAAATTATTTAAAAGATATAGACCAACCGATGAAGCATACAATGGAGCTGTTGCATTTTTTAGAGAACAAGGAGCAACAGGACAAGCAGCTAAAGAAGAAGTAGATAGATTATTGGCAGAAGTTTCTAAAATAAAAAAACCAAAAGATTTAGATTTTAATAATTATATTAAAAAAACTGTTGAAGGAAGACCTGGTGGTGATTTCATAAAAGGTGTTATTGATGATACTAATCTACCTCCAAAAGCTATAAGAGAATTGTTTGGAGAAATTTCAGATCCTAGATATTCTATATTTAATGCTATGACAAACTTGTCATCGGTTGCAAGGACTTCAGCTTATATAAAAGATATGGGTCTTAAAAATGCAGCTGTTCAAGCTGATAGATTAAATGCAAAAGGTCAAATTATAAAAGGTAAAAGAGGATTTTTTTGGGATACCAGAGAAGCTGCAGAAAAAGCAGTGAACTCTACTAAGACTGGAATTAAAATAGTAGAAACTTCTGATTTAGTACAAAAACTACCTGGATCAGGTAAGTATTCTGTACCATTACCTAAATTTACAACTGAAGAAATATCTGAAGGAATTAAACATATAAATAATTTAGGCGGCGGGCTTCAGGGGTTTGTAAGAGGTGAGAATAAAGAAGGAGCTGAAGCTGCAGTTAGTTGGATGTATAGAAATTTATTATTATTTCCAAAAGGGGTTTCTCAATTAGCTAAAACTGTATTATCAGTACCAACACATATACGTAACTTTGTTAGTGCATTTGGTTTTGTAGGTGCAAATGGTAATTTATTTAATCCTGTAGAGTTTTCAAAAGCATTTAAAGAAGGTATTGAGGTTTCAGGTTTATTAAAACTTGGAGACAATACACCAGCAGCTCAAGAAGCATATAGAGAATTATTAGAATTAGGAGTTGTTAATTCACAGGTTCAAATTGGAGATTTAAAAAATCTTTTAAGAGATATTAAATTTGGCGAACAAGCAGCCAATGTTGATACAATGTTAAATCCAATGATGGGTAGATTAAAAAAACTTGGACAATTTTTTCAAGGTAAATATGTAGCTGAAGATGATACGTTTAAAATAGCTAGTTACATAATGGAAAAATCTAAATTAAAAAATGGCTATCTTAAAGCAGGTCAAAAAATTCCAAGAGATTCTTTAAAGTATATTAATGAAGAGGAGTTATTTGATAGATTTAATAAAGCTAAGAAGACAGGTTTTAAAGGAGACTACCAAGAATTTTTAGATGACTTTGCATTAAAGAAAATGTCTTCGGATATAGTTAAGAATACAGTTCCAAACTATGAATTTGTAGGTTCAGCTGTTAGAACATCGAGATTATTACCTATAGGTAATTTTATGTCGTTTCCATCTGAGATGATTAGAACATCTACTAATATAGCCCAGCTTGGTATTAATCAAATGAAACACTCTAAAAAAACTATTGGTAGTAATATGCTTCCATATGTAATGGATGAAGCTACTGGACAGTTAGTTAAAAATGATAATCCATTCTATGCAGATGGTTTTAAAAGAATAGTTGGTTTAGGATCATTTACAGCAGGTGTACCTGTAGCATTAACTGAAGGTGCTAAAGCCATGTATGATGTAACTGAAGAAGAAATGGATGCATTAAGAAGATTTGTTCCAGACTGGTCTAAGAACTCAACTTTAATTCCAATTAAAGATGAAGATGGTGAATTAAGATATATAGATTTTAGTCACAGTAATGCTTATGATGTAATGGCCAGACCACTAAGAACATTATTAAATAATATTTCTGATGGAGAGATGAATGATAAACAATTATTAGCTAGTCTTGCATCAGGAGTTGGTGAAGCATCATCAGAGATTATGAATCCATTTATAGGTGAATCTATTTGGACTCAAGCTATGGGTGATTTAACAGTTAGAGGTGGAAGAACTAAAGACGGTAGATTATTATATACAGATCAAACTGCATTAGGAGATAAAATGTCAATTCAATTTAGACATTTAGGAGAAGCTCTTGCACCATCTTACAGACAGTTTCAAAGATTAGGTCAAGCAAGTTTTGGTGTTCCTACTAAAAGAGGAGATCAATTAGAAATAGGTCCGGAGTTAGCAGGGTTTATGGGATTTAGGCCTATTAAAGTAGATCCACAGAAAGCCATGGGTTTTAAAATTTCTGCATACCAAACTGGTATTAGAAATGCTAGAAGAGAATTTACAGGTGGATATTTTGGATTATTAAAAGGTGGAAGAATTGATCCTAACGATGTTATTGATAGATTTTTTAAATCTAATAAAGCAAGGTTTGATGTATCACAAAATATGTATAATGATTTAAAAGCGGCAGGTGTTTTAGGTTTAAGGAGAAGTGAACTTCAAAGAGAATTTAAAGATAGACAAATTAGTGATGAAGGTTTTTCTAATTTAGATAGGGGTAGATTTCAACCTTATTTTCCATCAGCAGATATAGAAGAAAAATTTAGAGAGATTGCAAGAGATCTTGGAGAAACAAATGTTTATAGACAAGTAGCTCCTACATTAAGAAGAATGTTTAGAGATTTTAGAAAAACAAGGTTAAACAGTTCTTGGAATTTAAATGTTAGAAATTATTTAGAGGAAACAGTTCAGACACCACCTTTGGCTTTACAACCAATGCCTAGTTCACAAATTTTAACAAGTTCTTTACCAGGTAATACAACAACTGCTATGTCAAATGGATTGACGCCAGTTGAAAATGCATTATTATCTGAAGAAGAAAAACAAATTAGATTACGTTCAAGAGGAATTACAACATAATGCCTAAAAAAGATTTAGCACTAGAGAAAATAGAATCGCACGAAAAACTTTGTCGTATTATGCAAAAACAAACTCATCAAAAAATCTCAGGAATAGAAAACGATATCAAAGAAATTAAAAATCATATGCGTTATGCAATGACCGCTTTAGTTGGTGGTATGTTTGCTATTATAATTATACTATTCGAAAAACTGTAGTTATTTTGGGAGGTTAGGCACTCAGCTGCCGGGATTGATTATAGTGGGGACTATAGTCTTTATTTGTAGTGGTGATTAATTTGCTTACGGTGAACGAAAAAATAAAAAACCGAACTAATCTAGGTACAGGAATACCAGTGGCCCACTACTACCACACTTCTTAAATCCATTCTCTAAAATCTTCATCCATAATTGTATTGGCAATATTAACTTTTTCTCGTAAAGCTTTTACAATTCTTTCATCAATAGTATCTTGACTCATAATATCAATATAAGTCATTTTTCTTGTTTGACCTATACGATCAATACGTGCTTCTGATTGTTGACGCTTCTCTAGGTCATAACCATTTGAGAAATAAATCATATTACTTCCGGCAGTTAATGTAATACCATAACCACCTGTATGAGTAGTACCCACAAAGAATCTACACTTATCATTTGTTTGAAATTTTTTAATATTTTCAGATCTTGCATCAGTATCTGTTGCACCATAATAATCTACAACAGAGTCATCTCCATATACTTTTTTAATTTCAGCTATAATTCTTCTTACATCATGAGTATAGTGAGACCATATAATAGTTTTACCCTCTACGTTTTCAAGTATGTTCATTAATTCACCAAGCCTGCTACAAGGTAAATCTTTTATGGTACCATCATCTGCAGTAAAATGTCCACAAGTAATTTGATGTAGTCGCATTAATTGAGTCATAACAGTTGCTGACGATTGCATCTTACCATCTAAAAAAGCTATTGCTTCTTTTTTCATTTGCGAATAAACTGTTTTTTGTTCTGGAGTAAGTTCAACATAGTGTTTGACATAACTTTTTTCAGGTAAATCTAAACAATCTTCTTTTAAGATTCTTTTTGAAAATGGTTTTATTTTATCTGATAAATCTCCTAAGTTCATATATCCTACAACAATTTCAACTCTTCTTCCATTAACCTCTATTTTTCTCATCTTTGCGTATTTAGATCTAAAGGTCCAATAAGAATCATGCCCCAGGAGCCAAGGATCAAGAAATGCACATTGACTATATAAATCTAAAGGTGATTTAGTTACAGGAGAACCTGTAAGTATTCTTCTGTATTTAGCATGTTCTCTTAAAGCTAAAATATTTTTAGTTCTATTTGAAGTTGGTGTTTTAATTGTAGTTGCTTCATCAATTGCAATCATTGATTTATGGCAAGACAAAAATTTATATGCAAACTCTGCTCCATTACCTGATGAAAAAGATTCTACATTCATAATTAAAATATGAAGGTCTGTTCCTGTTTCAAATAAAGTATTTAAAATTTGTTTTTGTTTTTTACTTTTGTCAGATGTTTTCCATAACACCATTTTTTTATAGATATGATCAGGTAAGTGTATAGGCACCTCCTGATCATACCAGTTCTTATAAACACCTTTAGGTGCAATAAGAAGGAGGCCATTTATTTGGCCTTTATCATATAATATAGCGGCATTATCTAATAATACTTTAGATTTACCTGTACCCATTTCCATGAAGTACGCAAAATTTTCTTTATCCCAAGATGCTTTTAACGCATCTAATTGATGTTCGTAAGGTTTAGTCTTAAACTTATAATTTATAATATCCATAATATACTTTACTTTTCTTTCTAGATAGAATACTACTTTAAAAAAAGGAAAAAGTCAATGAGCAAAGTTTATTTATTACAAGATATCCCTTTGGATAGAGAAACAGGTCAACCTAAATATAATATTATAGGTGCTAAAAAATATGGTGAAATTGAGATAATGTTTAGAGCATTAGAACAAATGATGTTTTCACCAGGACCTTTTATTTTTAGTATTAGACAAAAATTAAAAAATTTTACTGAAGATGATTATTTATTATTAAATGGTGATCCTGCAATTATTGGTGTTACTTGTGCAATTGCGTCAGAAATGACTAATGGTAAGTTTAAATTACTAAAATGGGACAGACAAGAAAAAACTTATTATCCTATAGAAATAAATATATTTCAAAAATAGACTTGACAAATAGCTTAACAGCTATTATTATTCCATCCATGAAAGTTAAAAAGATAAAAATAATAGGAGTTAATATATGTTAGTAGACTTAAGAAAAGATGCTCCAGATCAAACAGATGTTTTAGATCCGGAAAAATTATCAACGGAAGTTGAGAAATTAAAATCAATTCAATCAGAAATAAAATCTTTAGAAGATCGTGCTAAGGATTTAAAGAATGATGAAAAACATTTTAGTTGTATAGTTATTCCAAAGTTAATGGAAGACATGAACTTAAAATCTTTAAAATTAAGAGATGGTTCAGAATTAACTATAAAAGATATTTATGGTGCCACTATAAAAGCAGACAAAAAAGCTGAGGCACATCAATGGCTTCGTGACCAAGGTTTAGGTGATATAGTAAAAAATAATATTATTGTATCATTTGGCCAAGGCGAAGATAACAAGGCTGTAACTTATGTTACCCTTGCGAGGTCTGAAGGGTATGAACCTATCCAAGAGGAAAAAGTTCACCCTCAGACACTCAAAGTAGTTATGAAGGAATGGAAAGACAAAGGTCGTGAAGTTCCATCAGAACTATTCTGGACGTTTGATGGAAATCAAACTTCTATAAAAAATAAAAAATAAATAATAAGGAGAAATATATGGCAAATACAAATGCTATGACTAAGAAAGATAATGCAGGTGCATTATCTACTATCAATCTAAGAGGAGACTCTGGAAGAGGTAGTGAAGAAATCAAATCGGACGATATGTCAACTCCGATTTTGAAAATCCTACATCAACTATCCCCTGAATGTAATCAAACTAATGCTAAATTTGTAGAAGGTTCTAAGCCTGGTATGATTTATGCTAAAGGTTTAGGTACGTTAATGGATGGTGAAAAAGGTGTGGATATTATTGTTGCACATGTGCAAACAAGATATCCAGAATGGCAAGAGATGGGGGACACAGCAGCGCCTCCTGTCACAACACATCTATCTATTCCTGAGGATGCTCAAGAAGAGAGAAATGGTAAGTGGAGATTGTCAAATGGTAACTACTTAGAAAAAACTGCATACTTTTATGTAGTAGTCTTAGGTGATGAGCCTAGACCTGCGGTAATTACTATGAGATCATCTAACTTAACACCTGCGAGAGAATTAAATCAGTTGATTAAAAATCTTAGATTTAAAGATGACAAAGGTGTTTACAATCCAGCGGCTTATGCAGCAGTTTATAATTTAAAAACTGTAGGTAAAGTTGCAGGAAGTAAAAGCTGGCATGTCTACAAACCATCTATGAACAGAGCATTAGATGTATCTAAGAAAGAGGATGCTGACTTGTACATGATGGCACAGGAATTACAAAAAACTGTGTCCAAAGGTGCGGCTAAACCTGAGTACGAGAAAAACAACAAACCTCAAACTGAGGATATTGTATAATTCACTAAGTGAATACTTCGAAGAATGGGCGAATACGGGAGACTGTGTTCGCCCAAATAATAAAAAATAAAGAATAAGGAATAGACATGACTAAATTTACAAATTGCTTTACAGGTTTGCAGAGAGATTTTGGATTTTGTAATATTGCAAGAGGATATAAAGATCCACAAACAGGTAAAATAAAATTTAATTCCGGTGATTATGGTTGGGCCGGCAAACCCATTACTCAAAAAGATTATGAAGAACATTTAGATGGAAAAAAATCTATTGGTATTCAACCCTGTGATGATAATGATTTAGCAAGATTTGGTGCAATAGATATAGATCCAAAAATATATAAAGATTTAAATATAAAAAAATACTTAGATATTATTCAAGAAAAAAAATTACCTTTAATACCAGTTAAATCAAAAAGCGGCGGCCTTCATTTATATTTATTTACAAAAGAATTAGTAAGAGCGAAAGTAATAAAAGATTTTTTAGAAGAAGTATTATTTTTATTTAAACTACCTATCAATACAGAAATATTTCCTAAACAAACTAAGTTAGGTTCTAATACTGATGGACAAAAAATGAATGGTAACTTTATTAATCTTCCATATTTTGGTAAAAAAGAAAGAGTTGCATTAGACCCATCAGGTGATGAAATACCTTTTGATATTTTTTTACAATGTGTTGAATTAAATAAGGTAGATTCAAAACAATTAAAAGAATTATCTGATAATCTTATTCAAAAAGCATTAACTGGGGGAGCAGAAGAATTTAAAGATGGTCCACCATGTCTAGAAATATTATCAAAAAATAAAATGAAAGATGGTCGTGATAGGTTTTTATATAACTACATGGTCTTTTCTAAAAAAAAATATTCAGATGATTGGAAGAATAAAGTTTTACAAGCAGGTAGAAATTATTTTGAGTTCAATCAAACTTGGACCGATGATCATATTAAAATGAAAATAAAAAACTGGGAGAAACAAGAAAAAGGTCATACTTGTAGTGATGAATTACTTTCACCAGTTTGTGTTAAATCAGAATGTGTAAAAAGAAAATTTGGAATTATATCTGATAAGAAAATAGATTGGCCATTGATGACTAATCTAATCAAAGTAGATTTTAAACCTGACCCTGAATACTATCTTACTGTAGAAAATAAAAAAGGTGATTCAGTATCCGTGCATGCAAAAGATGTGAATAAATTAAAAGATCAAAAAGAATTAAGAGGTTTAATTATGGCTCAGGCTGATATATTTCCTCCACCTATTAAAGCAATGGACTTTCATGCAATGATAAATGCTTTATTGGATACACAAGATACAGTGCAGCCGGCTCCAGGAACCAGGCCTTATGAGATATTAACAAAACACTTAACTAATTTTATTAATGAAACAAAAGCAACTAATTATCATTCATTTAAAAGTGGAAACGTTTTTAAAGATGAAGTCTATGCATACTTTGTTTACGATGAATTTTATAGTTATTTAAAAGATAGAGAATGGAAAAAAGATTCTTCTAGAACTTCACACATGATTGAAAAATTATTTGATAAAGAAGAATACGAAGGTCAACCTAAACCTGAATTTGATCAAAGAAAAAGATATCCCGGTAAAGATAAAAAAACAGGTAAAGCATATCCAGGGGTTAGAGGTTGTGCAGTAATACCATTATATCTTTTTGAAAAAGAAGAAGAAGATGTTGAAGAAATTGTAGATATAGAAGACGAAAAGGATATTGTTTAATGATATATAAATACTATGGACCACCAGGTACAGGTAAAACATATAAACTAATATCCAGAGCTAAAGCTTATGTAAGAATTGGTACACCATTACATAAAATAGGTTATTTTGCTTTTACTAAAAAAGCAGCTACAGAAGCTAAAAATAGAATGCCTGCAGAAGATAAAAAACTTCCGTACTTTCAAACGTTACATTCTTTTGCGTATCATCAATTAACATTAAATGAAGAAGATGTAATGCAACCTTTTCATTATGAAGAATTAGGTAAACTTTTAAATATAAAAGTTAAGTACCATGATAAATATAACAAAGAAGAAGTGTCTTATTTAAATTGTGATAGTCCTTACTTTCAAATGATAGGTAAAGCGATGAATAGAGATGTTAATATTAGAGAAGAGTTTGATAGAAACGAACATAATAGTAAAGAAATAAAATGGCATTTATTAAAATACATTGATGACAATTTAAAAGTATATAAAGAAAAAAGAAAGTTATTAGATTTTAATGACATGATTAAAAATTTAATAAACAAACAAAATCTTCCTAAATTTAAAGTTATTTTTATAGATGAAGCACAGGATTTATCTCCATTACAATGGCAGTTGTATGATAAATTAAAAGAATGTACAGATGATATCTATTTAGCAGGAGATGATGATCAAGCTATTTATGCTTGGGCTGGCGCTAATGTAGAAAGATTTATAGAAGAACCTGCAAAAGAAAAAGTATTAAAGTATTCAAAAAGAATATCTAAAACTATTCAAGAAGAATCGGATATACCAATCAGTAAAATTTTAGGTGTAAGAAAAGATAAAAATTATTATCCTAGAAATTTTGAAGGTAGTAGTGAAAATATAAATAATCTAGATCAAATAGATTTAAATAAAGGTAAGTGGTTAATATTAACTAGAACTCTTTCAAGATTAAGTTCTATTAAAGAAGAACTAATAAAAAGAAATTTATATTTTAAAGTTAAAAAAGAAAAAAGTTTTAAGGTCAGATTATATAAAGCTGCCATGAAATATACTTATTGGTGTATGGGTAAAATATTAGAAGAAAAAGATATTAAAGACATAAATGAATTTATTGGAAGTGAAAAATGGAATCATCAAGTTGAATGGTTTGATGCATTTCAAGAGGCTGATGAAAAAGAAAAATTTTATATAAAAAATATGATTGATAATGGAGAAAACTTAGATGAAGATGCTAGAATATCTATATCAACTATTCATGCTAGTAAAGGTGGTGAAGAAGATAATGTAATTTTATGTCTAGACATAGGTAATAAGATAAAAAAAGCTATGCTTAAAAGTATAGACAAGCACGATGAAGAACACAGAGTTTGGTATGTTGGAATAACACGTGCCAGAAATAATTTATATAAACTAAAAGCTAACCTAAAAAGAAACGAGTACAAATTATGAGAATAATTACATCAGATATATTAATAACAATTACATTAACATTTTTTATTATTAACATAATGGAGGTATTAAAATGACACATAAAGATATATTTAAAGATTCATTTCCACAAGACAAACAAATAGGTGGGAGTCACTACAAAGACTTTCATATTCAACCGTATGAATTTATTTCAAAAAATGATCTTTCTTTTTTTCAAGGAAATGTTATCAAATATGTTTGTCGCTATAAAAACAAAGCGGGAATACAAGACCTTGAGAAAATAATTCATTACTGTGAATTAGAAATTAAAACAATGAAAGATACAAAAGGTAAAAAATAATGTTGATACCAACTACAGAATGGGTAGCTCCTACAGAGTTTCCGGATTTAAGAAAAGCTGATGAGATTGCAATTGACTTAGAAACAAGAGATCCAGATTTAAAGAAACTGGGTTCAGGGGCCATTATAGGTAATGGTGAAGTTGTAGGTATAGCTGTTGCTGTAGATGGATGGAAAGGTTATTATCCTATTGCTCATGGTGAAGGTCCTAACATGAATCGTAAAAAAGTTTTAGACTGGTTTAAAGATGTATGTAAATCACCTGCTACAAAATTATTTCATAATGCTATGTATGATGTATGTTGGATACGTAATTTAGGTATACAAATCAATGGTTTAATACTAGATACAATGATTGCAGCGTCTCTTATAGATGAAAATAGATTTCAATATTCACTAAATTCTTTATCATGGGTATATTTAAAACAAGGTAAAAACGAAGCTTTGTTAAATAAAGCGGCTAAAGAAAGAGGTTTAGATCCTAAAGCTGATATGTGGAGATTACCCGCACAAGAAGTTGGATCTTATGCTGAAAAAGATGCAGAGTTAACTTTAAAACTTTGGCAACATTTAAAAAAAATAATTATTGAAGACGACCTTCAAGATATATTTAATCTTGAGACTGATCTGTTTCCTTGTTTAGTTGATATGCGCCACCTAGGTGTTCGGGTAGATATCGAGAAAGCCAATCAATTAAAAACAGCATTGGCAGTAAAAGAAGAAAACTTAATACAGCAAATAAAAATAGACACAGGAGTAGATACTCAGATATGGGCAGCAAGATCAATTGAAAAAGTTTTTCAAAAATTGAACCTACCTTATGACCGTACTGAAAAGACCGATTCTCCTTCATTTACTAAAAATTTTATTTCTAAACATAATAATCCTACAGTTTTAATGATAGCAGAAGCTAGAAAAATAAACAAGGTTCGTACAACATTTATTGATACTATTTTAACACATGAACACAGAGGTAGAATTCATGCAGATATAAATCAAATTAGATCTGATGATGGGGGAACCGTAACAGGAAGATTTTCATATTCAAATCCAAACTTACAACAAATTCCAGCAAGAGATCCTGAAACTGGTCCATTAATTAGAAGTTTATTTATACCTGAAGAAGGTTGTAAGTGGGGTACATTTGATTACTCACAACAGGAACCACGTCTTGTTGCACACTATGCATTAAGATTTGGATTACCTTCAGCACAGGTTATTGCTGATTCTTATTTAGAAGACCCAACTACAGACTTTCACCAAATTGTTGCAGATATGGCTCAAATAGATCGTAAAGAAGCTAAAACAATTAATCTAGGTTTATTTTATGGAATGGGTAAAGCTAAATTACAAAATGAATTAAATGTAACTAAAGAAAAATCAGATGAATTATTTTTAACTTATCATAATAAAGTTCCATTTGTTAAACAGTTAATGAATAAAATTATGAATGCCTCTCAAGCTAAAGGTCAGATAAAAACCTTACTAGGTAGACGTTGTAGATTTCCTAAATATGAACCTGTGTTAAGAGGTAGTGATTGGGGTACATTTGTACCTGCAGAAGATCATGAAAGAATGGAAGAATTAAAAGACATGGGTCCATTTTTAAAAGATAGTGAAGATAAAATTATTACAGACAAGGATGGTAATAAAAGAAAAAATTATTGGCATGGTAATCCAACTAGAAGAGCCTTTACTTACAAAGCATTAAATAAATTAATTCAAGGAAGTGCTGCAGATATGACTAAAAAAGCTATGGTTAATTTGTACAAAGAGGGTATTTTAGGGCATATACAAATTCACGATGAACTTGATTTTTCTATTGAATCACAAGGGCAAGCTGATAAAATAAAAAAAATAATGGAACAAGCAGTAGATTTAAAAGTTCCTAATAAAGTTGACTATGAATCTGGACCCAATTGGGGAGAGATAAAATAAATTATGGCTTACTTAAATGCGGACATACCACCTATCTACTGTAAAATACGTAAGGAGTATTTATATGACTTGGAAAAACATCAAGGAGAATCTGTTGACTGCTGTATCTTTAGTGTGGTCTCTATTACAGATCGCTCACTCTTATTTAATATTATGTTACCAAATGGTGCATGCTTTTGGCGTTTACCTATATCAGCGTTTTATCAAGAAAAATTTGACAGAAAAGACGTACCAGATATCGCAATCGACAATCTTCAATTATGGAATTGCTTTAGTTATTATCCTAGTGTTAACTGCTTTAGTTTTTTAAGAGGAAAACGTGGTAAATATTTTGGTAAAGATAAAATAAATTACCCATTTGAATATTTATTTACTATTGACTGGGGTCATCCAGATAGTAATATACTAGATACTGAGCATTCTGAAATTCCTGCAGAACACAAGTGTGCTCACATACTTGCTTTAGACAATGGCAATTATGCAGCGCAACCCAACAACAGAATATTGTGGGATGCTCCAAATTACACTACCGATAGAGAAGTGCCGGACTATAGAGTTCAAACTACAAAATGGAATGTAGAAAATAAAGATTGGTTAACAGAAGATTCTAATAAAATGTTCTACACAACAGAGGATAAAAAATGAGTTTAAATATATGTATAGATTGTTCTTTTGAAAAAAAGAAATGTCAATGTGTTACCCAACCAACTAAAAAAATAAGTTGGTGGAGAAGAATATTTTTTTGGGCTAGATAGTTATGGAGTATTGTAGGATGAATTATTATTTTACAGGTGCTCTAATTGTAGCTTTTGTGTTATTGGCTTTTTTTATACAACCAGGATATTTACCTAAATGAATAATAAACCATTAAACATTGGTGAAGAGGCAAGAGTGCAGATGCCAATGAAAACGGTAGCTAGCCTTATAATTCTAGTTGCAATGGGCGTATTTGCATATACAGAGCTGACGGCAAGGTTAGTATCGTTAGAGACATCACGTGAGTTGTTTGAAAATGATTTATTAAAAAAATCTGAACAAGTACCAACGGACCAGGAGCAACATTTTTTATTAGAAGATTTGTACAAGACCGTTGAGAAATTACAGTCTACTCAAGAAATGAATATGACAAACAAAGTAAATATAGAATTTTTAAAATCACAATTAGAAAAAGCATTGCATGATGTTGAAGAATTAAAAGATAAGGTAAGAGCAAATGGAAACGGTCATCAGTAGTGTTGTTGCACTTTGTATGTTTATAGGAGGTGTTCTTACAGAACATAGAATACAGCCTGCAATGTCAGATTGTTTGAAAGGAAAACGGGTTGCAGAACGTACAGCAAATGATAATATTCAATACAAATGCGGAAAAGTAAAAGTTGAACTCGAAGAAAATATCGACGGATCAAAAGCAATTAAAAAAATAATAGAATGAAAAAAAATTGTAATCAATGTAAAAAAGAGTTTGAAGCTAAAGAAGAATTAGATTTATTCTGTAGCCAAGACTGTAAGGAAGAAGCTTTAGCTGCTCTTGACAATGACAGCGATGAGTGTTTAAGCTGTCAATAAATGAATCTTTCAAGAAATTTCTCCCTTCAGGAGCTTATCAAGTCAGATACTGCGATACGTAAAGGTATCAACAATAATCCTAACTCAGGTCAAATAGAAAAACTAAAAGCACTTTGTGAAAATATTTTACAGCCAGTACGTGATCACTTCGGTAGAGTAAAAGTAACATCAGGATTCCGTAGCGAAGATTTATGTTTAGCGATTGGTAGTTCTAGAAATTCACAGCATGCTAAAGCTGAGGCCGCAGACTTCGAATGTGTTGGAGTTGATAATGCTGAAGTTGCTGATTGGATTAAAATGAACCTTGAGACAGATCAATTGATCCTCGAGTTCTACACTCCAGGCGAACCTAACAGTGGATGGATTCATTGTAGTTGGATACCAGAAGGAAGACGTGAACAATTTATGCATGCATATAAATCAGATGGTAAAACAAAATACAAACCAATAATAGGAAAGGCAAAAGATTTAGTATGAGTTATATAGATAAAAAATCAGTAAAATTTTTTCAAAAAATAGATACGGTACATGGCAAATGTGAAGAGTGTGAAGAAGATGCTATCTTAGTTGCAATTGTTTCAGATTTTTATAGATGTACTAATTGTGGACATGATACGAAACAACATATCAATGGACGTATTAGGTATTTAAAATTAGATGAATTAGATAAAAAATGGTTAAAAGCTAACGTAGATAATGGCTAAAAAATTTAAAGATCATATTGTAAGAGACAAGCCTAAAAAACGTGGACCTCGAAAACATAAGAAATCTTTAAATAAAAATGAGAAGAGACAGAAACGTACAAGACGTTACAAGGGCCAAGGTAAAGGCTAAAGGGTTCAGGCCTCAGGGTTCTGTTTATTATCTGTCTTTTCACACATAAATTTAGGGTATAATTCAGCAGTGTTTACTACCTCCGTAGTAAAATGCTCACCATCAAATAATATAGAATAAGACTCACCTAATCCTTTTTGTACACACTCATAGTGTGTTTTATAGAATCTATCGTAGTCATGATCTTTAACTGGCACTTCGGCACAGTTTTGATTTACTACTGAACAAATGTAAATAGTTAAAAAAAATTTCATTGACAATCCTGTTAAAGTTATGTAAAATCCTGTCTCAATACATAAAATATAAATTTAAGAAAGGATATAATAATGACTGACATAAGTAAATATAAATCTGTTGCATTGTCACACGCCAGTTGTGATAAACTCGATAGGGTGCGCAAAGTACTTGTACCTACGATTACAATTTCTAGAGCAAAAGCTTTAGACATATTAATTAACGAGAAAGCAAAGAGATTAAATGGAAAACTTAAGAACGCTTAATTTAAGTGAAAAAAAAGACCCTGTAAGAGATCTTTGGCGTAACGTATTAATCGTTGCCATAGAAGATGTAATTAAAAAAGCTACTGTTTCAGCTAGATTTAGTCATTACTACCAACACACTAATAAATCTGCATTAGAGTATTTTGAAATACCTAATAGAGATTTTAATCTTGTTTGTGAGTACGCTCAATTTGATGCTGACATGGTAAGATCAAAAGTATTAACAAAAATAAAAAATATATATTTGAAAGAAGGTAAAAATGGAAAAAACTATTTGTCCGAGATGCCGGGGGAACGGTTATATAAAAATAAAACATTCAGTAGATCATCCAATAGATACGACAGAACAATGTCCGCTGTGTAATTCACAAGGTCAAATAAATATGAATACTGAAAGATTAATTTTAGATTCTAAATTAGTTAAAGAACTAAATAGAATAATTAAAAAGTTAAATGATGAAGTAGATATGTTAACAAAACAAAAAAAATATTTACAATTTAAACTAAGAGAAAAAGGAGTAGTAAATGAGAAGAGCAATGTTGGAAGCCCTAGAGAAGAAATACGAGGCTGATATAGCGTCAGCAGATGCAACTATACATATATATTTAAATAACTCTGTAGGTATTGGTGAGCATCCACAACACTTAGAAGAGATTGATAAACAATTATCTAAAATAGTTGAAGCTGAAGAAAAACAAACTGCACTACAGGCTTTTAAATTATGAGTAGAGATATTTTAAAAGTAATAAGAAGTGAAAATTGGAAACAAATTAGTTTACCTAATCACGCATCCAAAAAACTAGACTCTTTATCTAAAAATTTTAGGTATGGTAAAAATTTAAAGAAAGCAAAAACTGTAGAGGCTATGTCTTGGCAATATAATATTATTAAAAATACAGATAGAGCAATTGTTTGGAGAGATGGTCACTTTGAGGTTATAGAAATATAATGATTCAAATACCTTCAAAAGACGTAAAATTTTCTTCAGTGTGGGAACTAAGAAAAAATAATATTAATAATATTAAAAACACCAACTTTAAAGAACTAGATAAATTGTTAAACAACAATATACATAATGTACCTAGATCTTTTTGGGCTTACCACGCAGGTATGGCAGATGGAGATGGAAGTTTAGCATATAAAAAAGATGGGGGAATTTTCTATAAATTACAATTATGTGATCTTGAACCTATATCAGAGTTAGGTGAATTTTATGATGTTTTAATTAAAAAATATGTTTTTAAAAATCCAAATTGGAATGATATTTTTGAAGTAACAATGTTTGGATACAAAGCGATTCATTTTTTTAAAATGATTGCTCCTTATATGAAAGAAAAAAAATTAGAAACTATTAATATTATTAGGTTAAGAGATCCTAAGTACAATCCACATCAAATTAATTTAACTGACTGCATTAATTGGTTAAGTGGTTATATGGATGCAGAAGGTACTTTTAAAATAAAAAACAGTTATGATAAAATTAGAAAAAAATATTATCCACTTTGCGCAGTTGGTTTTCATTCTACTGATAAACGTATTATTGATTACGTTGAAAATTTATTAAAATTTTTATTAAAAAACGATGACGCTATTAAAATTTATCCTACTGTAAAAAATAGAAAAAAAATTAAGTATAGTTTACTTGTTAGTTATCAAGATGTTCAATTAAAATTAGGTGAGATTTTAAAACCTAACATGAGATTAAAAAGAAAAATAATACATATCAATAAATTAAATAATATGTGTATTGTAAAAATGAAATTTAAAAAAAAATTTGGTACAATGGATTTTAATAATCCTAAACATCTAAAACAATACAACAATAAAGAATGGAGAATATATGAGTAAATGGACTTTTAAACAATTTAATTATCCAACCTCAACACGTGCAATGGTGAATGGGGAAAGGGTTTATTCTATAGGTAATGAAAAATTACCCTCCGTTACTACAATACTTCAAGCAACACAATCCGAAGAAAAAAAGAAAATTTTAGAAAATTGGAAAAATCGAGTAGGCGCTGAGGCTGCTGATAAAATTAGAGATGGTGCAGCAGAACGAGGTAGTGTGCTTCACAGAATCGTTGAAAATTATATAATGAATACAAAGCATTTTGACATGACTGAGTTAGGTGAGACTGCTCATAAAATGGCTGATATTCTAATAGAGAGCGCTTTAGAGAGCCGTTTGACTGAAGTGTGGGGTGTTGAGCCTTATCTTGCTTATAAGGGCTTATGGGCCGGTCAAACAGACCTTATAGGTATACATGATGGTAAGCTTACAGTGTGTGATCATAAAAATTCTAATAAACCTAAGCGAAAAGACTGGTTACATGACTCTTATAGAATACAACTTGCGGCATATGCCATGGCTTTTGAAGATATGTTTGGCGAGCCTATTACTCGTGGAGTAAATTTTATTGTAACTAAAGATATGTATTACCAGGAGTTTTCTTGGGAGGGTGAAGAGTTTAGACAGGCTAAGTATGATTGGCTTAGACATGTTGACGAATATTATGAAAAAATGGCTAAAAATGGGCTTAAATAAGGCAATCAAGCACCAGGAATCAGGGTTCAGGGGTCCTTGTTCCATAATAACTAATTATACTGATTTACATTTTTTATTTTTTTAAAAAAAATAAACACTGGAACATGGAACAAATCATATGAATCAACTAGAAGTATTGGTATTAGCAAATAATAGACGATTATTTTGTTCCAAAGGCTTGGTACAAGCTGGAACAAATGTAAATAAGCTAGTAATAACAACAACTTTAAAAACCCAATTTTGGAACAAATCGATTTAGATTTCTTAATGTAATTAAGATTAGTAAAATATATACTATAGAAAAATTTAAAGGAGATATATGAAAACAAAAAAACCAAAACATTTTAAAAATATGAAACCTATTCCAGTTGAAGCAACTGGATTACCTAATAAAGTTAAAGTTGGATACAAAGATATTAAAATTAAATATGTTAGACCTGATTATAAAAAATGGGAAATGACTGATTGTTTTGGTGAATATGATTATAGACAAAACGTTATACATATTCAACACGATCTATGTGGTCAAGAGAGAGCTAATACTATTATACATGAGATTATGCATGCAGCAGTACAAGTATCTGGATTAAATCAAGAAAAAGCAGCGCTTGAAAAAGATGAACATGAAGAAGCTGTTGTTAACCAACTTACAAATGTAATGATGGGTGTATTTAGAGATAATGATTGGATTGTAGAAATGTTAAAAAATGATTTAAATAAAACAGATCACGATTAATTTGACTCTCGTGGCTTCTTTGGTGATTCTTTCACTTTTTCTTTTAATTCTTCGAATTCAACTCCCTCTAGAATCGGAGAATAGTCATCAATTATTTGTTTCATCCGTGATTCTAATTCTTCTGTCGATAAGTCTTCTAATTTACCAGTACGGATAATCTTTTGTTCAATATATAAACCTGCAGCTTTACCTCTAGCTACTTCAGCGTTAACTGCAGCTGACCAAGCTTTTTTATCTTTAGCCTCATCTCTTAATCTAGCAAGTTCTGTTATATGACTTCCAAAAGTTACTTCAAATTTCTTTTGCCATTCAGCCCTAAGTTCACCTATGTATTGAACTACTAATGGATATTTTTTTGGATTTTGTAATATACTAGCAGCTTGTCTAGCTGAATCTTTTGCATAACCCGCTTCTATTGCACACTGAGTAGCAGTTTTTCTACCTTCATCAGCTATTAATAAATTTGCGAATTTAATCTGTTGTTCTGTTAGTTTTTTTGGTAGTCCCATTTGTTTCTTTTAATAATTTTTTTAAATCTTTTACTTTTACTGAATTACCAAATATTTCATTCCATCTTTTTTCATATATAGCATTACTTGGTCTAGATTTACCGTCATATTTATAATTTCTATCTTGTGACATAATGTTTCCTTCTATTGATTTTTACCATAACAATGCTAATATAGCAATAGTAATCAGGTTGAAAACATTAACCAATGTATTCTGGTTCACCTGATAACTTCTATTGTTGTTGATTGGACAAGGGGGGTTGGCTTACGAGATTCCTGGGAGATATACCATTGGAATAGATACTGAGCCCCCTTTGTTTTTATAAAATTATGTTGAGTGGAAAAGCGTTAAGACAGATATTAGATAAGATGATGAAGTCTCCTGTAGTACAAGAGGCTAGGGTTCAAGTTTGTCTTCCTGATGGACAACATTTTGATATTACTTCTTTACAATTGATGGAAAATAAAATATTGGGAGCAAGAGAAACTCACCGACTTGTTATAACTATCAAGCCTGAAACTTGGAAAATGGGTGAAGTTTTAAAAAAAATTTAAGACTACTGTTAGTCTAAAAAACTAATGAAACCTGAGACCAAATTTTATGCACAAGTTAAAAGAAATCTTACTGAAATATCCTGGATTAGGATTGAAAACCTTAGCGTTCCTGGTACTCCCGATCTATTGGGTTATAATAATAATGGCGTCTTTTTCACTGTTGAATTAAAGTATACAAAAACCAACAAGATTACCTTTTCTCCACACCAAATAGCCTTTCATATTAAACACCCTATCAATACATTTATCCTGGTTCTGGATGCCTCTTGCAAGAGGCCAAAACTTTATGAGGGTAAAAGAATCCGGGACCTGGCAGCCGGAGGCCTGGTCCATGAACCAATGCTTCAGGGTTTTCCTGACATCAAAAATTTTTTAGAGTTGCTTGGCGCTTGACGCTTGACCCCCGCTGCTTGTTGCTTGACGCTTTGCAGAACGCTTGTGGCCTATCGCCACATGCGTCATTTTGACGCGCGACAATTTGTCGCACGTTTCACGTAATCGGAACCATTGTACCTGGGACCCTGGATCCGGGTGCTTGCTGCTTGTTGCCTATAACCGTTTTGAAAGGCCCAGGCTTCATGGATCTTAATCGCTTGTCGACTTAGACGCTTGTCGCTTGCTTGTTGCTTGCTGCTCATCATTACTCCCTTGCTTGTTACTCATTGCTTCACGCTCCTTTTGTTCTCGTTGAAATTTTTTCGCGCGCTGGCGCATCTCTTCATAATATTTTGGATGTTTAAATACGTGCATTAGTGTTTACCATAACTAACATTTTTTATATCTTTATTCCAGCAGGCCCTGCAATCTAAACACTTGCCGCCCTGAGTAGGCGCCAGGCAGCTGGGGCTTCCATCGGTCACCACGGTTGAGCTGTGGCTCCAGGCGTTGCCAGCGGTCCCATCAACACGCGCAGCGGATAATCTAATAATTAAATTGTCCGGTACATCTTCAGGTGCTGGCAGGTATTGCCGCTCTTGTGTGGGCAGCCAGTGCTTTGTGTCCGGTGTCAACTTACATACTTCAATAATTTTTTGCATATGCTCATGAGACTGAAGGTCTCCAGCGTCATGCCATCTAAACCATTTTTGACGTTTAATTTGTGCAGCCATTGCTGTCACCCATAGTGGATGGTTGATAGCGTCCAGTCTTCGATACTGGGCCTCCTTGATTGCTGGGTAACGTGTGTAATTATTTTTTAATGCATAACAGCCATAACATGGTGAAGTCTTAACTTTTCTAAGCTTCGAACCAGTTTGGCATGCCCATGCTGGCAGGCTGTAGCTCAGGCCAGGCATTTTACTTGTACGGGTTAATGAGTCTGTTATTTTTTTAGCTTCTGTTACTTTCATATTTTCCTCCTGAATCTATTTTTAACACGTTTTCCGGGTGTGTAACATTGTACAAAATGTCGCGGCTTGTTGCTTGATGCTTGTTGACTACTAGTCAATTGTACATTTTGTCCTGCGTCAATTTGTCGCAGCTTGTGCCCTGATGCTTGACGCTTTATACTTTTAAAAAAATCTTCACAGCTGGCCAGGTAACTGGCCGGCAGTGCGCCATGGTCCTCAGTGAACCATGGCAGCAAATCATTATTTTTTATCTTCATCCGCGAACCTTTTTTCCATCTTCTCCTGGTCCAGCTTCACCAGCCTCAGGATCTCTTCTATAGCTGTCGCTATTCTAATTAGCGGGTTTACTGATCTTTCATTTATTTCATTGTTTTCCATAATTATACCTTTCAACCGTATCCTATACTATCCTGACCCAGGCGTCAATGTATATAATGTCGCAGCTTGACGCTTGCTGCTTGACGCTTGCTACTTTTTTTAATTTTTTTTTAGAATCATTCTAAACTGATCCCAGGTCCTGCAAGGCTGTGAACTCTTATAGCGCTACACTTACAGAACCAGGGATCAGTGGGCTTTACTCGGAGTCAAACCTTTCAAGCCATAGTCCCGTAAGTTTATAGTTTTTTTTCAGCGATAAACTTACAAATGAGGCTGAAACTGAATACTATCAGATCTAATCTAAATCTAAATTCTCCAAATCGTCGCAGTACCAATAAAGTGGGAATGTGCCATAATAGTTATAACTATCATTTTCATCATCTATTAATGATGGCGACTCCCAAATATCTTTTTGGCTTTCATATCTATCTAAATTAAACATAAACCAATTATAGCATAAACAAAAATTGGAATACATTGTCATTATTGTCGCACCCTGAAGCTTGACGCTTAACACAAAAACCTGTCAACATGACAGATTGTCCTGCGACAAAATGTCGCAGGCTTCATGCGTCAATGTGTCATATTTATGTTTCACGTGAAACATGGTATAATGCTTTTTTAATCAATAACTAAAAAGGAGAAATAATATGCCTAGATTTAAAATACATTACACAGCTGACATTTGGGAAACTGTAATAGTTGAAGCCGAAAATAAAAAAAAGGCTCAATTACTTTTTGAAACCCATGATGATGACTACTTTGAGGCTAGAGAAGATGAGCCAGATCAAATGGGTATGGAAAATATAAAAGTTGATATAGTTGAAGAATTAAAATAACTGCGACACTTTGCACAATGGCGAGTAAATCGCCATTGTGTTATTATACAATTTAATCAACAAAAGGAGTAAAATGCCAGAAAAACGACTAACACTTAATGCTGAAAAGCGAAAAGTGATTGCT